>JGI20166J26741_11819917_pt1 | contig 10062 bp, 4 predicted proteins | sample TergutCu122P5_FD_26741 | JGI IMG/M metagenome (IMG submission 26741) | reverse complement strand
AAATTTAAAACTTAATTTATTGTCGCATTATTTGCATTATTTTTCCGGAAAATGCGCAACACAGCTTCAAATAAAGTATTTCAATTCCTTTTATTTCACTTAACAACTTACTTTATAACGGAACCACAACTACCTCATTTCCAGGAGAATAAGAGCATTATTTAAAAAATAAATAAGGATGCAAAAAATGTGTAACCCCTGAAGATGGTTTCAGACCAGGTCGAAACATGTCGAATTTCAGTTATCGACAATAAAGTTACCACTGATCACAGCTTCAATGGTGTGGATTAAAAGAAACATTTTTATATAAAGCATTGCAAAAGAGCATTTTTAAGACACTGCGTCAGCATGACAAAGACTACTGCCTAATGCTGTACAGGTACAGTAAATAACCGCTGTTTGTTGTAACAGTCATATGAAACACGTTAATGCACCGTGTGGGTAAAAAATCAGAGTCTCTAGGTACACACAATGACCACCGACCTTTAAGCGGATAATAACTGGGACAAGTTACTGTGACTCGTGTTTAATATACAGCAAGTGTTCTGCACCCCATTATAACAAACGACAGCACAAAATGTTTCAAAGTAGTCCCAGACCAGCAATGTTACTATTACTGCAACCCCACGTTATGTATTTTTGTCCCTTATCAGAAATTTAACCTTATATTTTCCGGTTATCCCAACGGCTAATCTTACAAACGGAATGTAATTGTTTTGCTTAATCGCCAACGTTTTCCTCCAGGGAGGGCACAGTGTAGCCAACATAACGCACACCAGTTCCGTCCGGACTACAAACTATCCTATCTGTTATTCTACAGTAATAGGCTTAAAGGGGAGGATCTGCTGGGCAAACTGCACTCAGGCTTATGACCTCACTGCTGCCGCACGATCTGAGACTCGAGCAAACTTTCGGTTGATGAGCGGTGCGCAAGTGGTGAGGCTTTCCTCGATCTAGAAGTAGGAATTCCGTGTGTTCCAAGCGAACCAATGCAAAACTACACTTCAAAACCCTTTGAGTACAAAAATTCCGATAATTCTTTCTCCCAATTACTTCAGATTATTTATTTTCTTTTTTACAAAATAAAATTTCTATTTACAAGTGATTTTACATGAGTACGAACTTTTCCTCCATAGAATGGGATTGTTTAGTAAAATACAGCCGAGAAACATTTTAACTGAACAAAGCATGTAAAAAACTGGCATAAAGATGAACTATGTATGTTGCATTACCTACGAGATACATTAACCTTTAACAGTCTACTGGTTATGAGTTGCACCAACAAGTTTAACATCCAACAACTGTACGCTCTGCCCACACTGTATTTATGTGTTTTGTATTCATATGAGAACAAACAGCGACTTGTGCCACTTCATCATAAACTTATTGGTTTTTATAACCGAGATGAAAAGTGTTTACAGCGCGGTACGAACTGGGTCTTTAAATAAAGCAGTGAGCGCTTCGTCTCTAAAGGGTTAAGAGAATAAGAGAGATGAATTATTTAGTACTTACTGGCAGGTTAAAAATCTATACAAAATTTTTATACGACCACCAAACTAGTTACGGTGTGTCATTAGGTATACCAAGAATCGATACTATCTTCCGTTTGCAGAGACGAATTTTAACTTCTTTATCTCTTGTAAGGCTTCCAATCATAGTTCGAAACTGCAATAATTTTTGCACACAAAGATGGAGTTCGGTGACCAGAAAATCTGGGGAAGAAAACTTCTGCCAACGAATCTGCATCAGCTCAGCATTCCGAAATAACCCAGTCATACTGTTTCAGCAAATTAGAACACCAATGTACTACATCCTAAGTAAGGACTTTCTGACAGGGTGACTTAAGTGCCACCTATTGCTGTGTTTCTGGAAGTCTTACTTGACAGCATGCATTACTGTATTTTAGCACACTTTCCTTAAGAGGAAATACGTAGGCCTATGAGCTCGCCAAGAGTATGTGTGTGTTTTTGTATATCCCATAAATTCTGCTTCTTAACCACTTGTCCTGTTTTTCACAAAACTTGACATGTGTGTATATGAAGTCACGGGCGTTAAAATCAGCGCCCTACTTTCTAGCGCAGTAACATTATGGCGAAAGCACGAAGTTTTGAATTGGGAAGAAGGGCTTTATGAGTTCTGTTCAAGATGAATCCACTCCTCGACGAAAATCTTGAACATATGTCTTTGCTTGGATGAGGATGAGCGACCGTTTGGACAACTGGCATGACCCTCGTGGCATATTCCAAACTTGGTTGTCATGCCGGTGCCAGGATACTAGAAACATATTTTTTCGCATGGACGTGCAAGTAATAAATAAAACCACCATTTTTTCCCCCCACTAATTCACCAATTACAATGTAAAAGGAATGCCTATGAAAATTAATGTTGCATGTTTGAGTTATTTAGTTTTGAAGAGGTAATCACAAAAAGAGATGGATTTCTACACTCCTTTCAATATAAAACATTTTTCATACGTCCTCTCCATAATTACTTCTTAAAATTTGGAATACAGAGTAGTCACCACAGAGTACAAATGGACCTGAGGTTTTATGTACCTTATCTTACAAGATTATCATACCTTTAACATAGAGTTCTAAATATGTACAAAACACACTGTAATATTTAACGTTTGTGCCTTTCTGCTACAGACTGTACGATTCTCACAACAAACACCAATAATTTCCAAAACAGCATTAATTTGTTTATCTTTACAATGGACAGGCGATGTGTTTGCTGTTACCTAGAAACTAAATATTAATTTATTGTTTATACAAATTTCACACTCCATAGGTTAACCTCTAAAACATAGTGGTTACATTATTTATTGCCTGGTTGTACAGTCAGAAATTCTACGTTTTGCCCACTGAACACACGAGTTTTGCAACGACCGCAGAACAAACAGCGACTTTTGCCCTATACAACATAAACAGATTGATTTTTTATAACCGAGGTGTCGAGTGTTCACTGCGCGGTACGCACTTAGTCCTTATATAAAACAGATACGTTTTAGGTGCGTTCGCAAAATTGCGAAAAACGACTATTAGCTTCGCCATGCCTGTCCGTCTGTTCGTCCGTCCGTCCGCATGGAACAACTCGGCACCCACCGGACGGATTTTCATGAAATTTGATATTTCAGTATTTTCCAAAAATCTGTCGGAAAACATCAAGTTTCATTAAAATCGAACAAGAATAAAAGGCACTTTACATGAGAACCAATATACATTTTGTATCATATCTCGCTCATTTCTTCTTATAATGAGAAATGTTTCAGATAAACATTGTAAAAAAATCAAACACACATTTTGTCTTCAGTAACATTTTTTCGAAAATCGTGCCGTTTATGAGATAATGTGAAAAAAATAATGTACAGCAGGACAGGTCACAGATGACAATATGGCGCATGCGTATTTCATGCTGGATACCTAAGGTTACAAATACACACACTAAGGTTGTGTAATACTTATTGCTTTTCCACTGCAACAATGGTTGCACGAACACGCCTCAAAGTTACTTTATACGCACAGTGCCTGTCTTGTTTCTTTAGAGGTTTAATGTTGTAGGAAGTGGAGGCTATTTACCGTAAGAATCATGCGAAACTCACAAACTCGATGTGTGGACAAAATGAAGAGGTTCTGAATGTTGTAACTCTTAGTGCATATAGTTGTTACCTTTGCTCATTAAAATGTTAAGCTTGGAAAGTTAAGGATCGTTGTTTATACTCCATATGCGTCAGGTACGTAGGCATTAGAAGCTTGACGAGTCGCTTTGCTTCCTTCTTAGGAAAGAGAGCAGGTTAAAAATTCAGTTCGTAGCTTACAGTAAACACTCCTCTTATACATTACAAGGGGCAAAAATTTAACCTTTTAAAGCCTAGCGGCAAGTTTACATACCACCTTTATTTAACAAACAAAAAATCCTACATGGTGCTCACATTGCATTTACGTGTTTTGTAGGGATCTCAAAACGAACAGAGAATTTTGTCTTTTTCATCATAAAACGACACATGCAATGGACACAGAGTGTTTAATCCGCGGTACGAACCGCGTCTTCACATAAAAGAAATTACGTTTCATCTCCAAAGGGTTAGTAGCATCTATACTTTCACCTGCGGGGAAATATTTAAAATAAATATTTTTCATTACCATGAATTTTAAATTTACCGTCAGTATCACTATAACGACAATTATTCAGATCCTTGCAAAGATTTGGCACTACTGAATTTATAAAATAAATTCGATCACCAGCAGGGAAGCTGCAAGTACCGCCCCTTAAGTATGCAGCATGCGTTGCACCTTTTGCTCTGTTCAAAGTGAATATGATAACCTTACATAAAGCGTCCTTAGCCCCATGCCCAAGCTTTAGATCTGGAAGCACACCCTATTATCTCTCCCAGATTACTTTTCTCGGAGCCCCCTCATTCTGAGTGCACGTCTTGCGTCACGCAATGAATCTAAAAAAGGGGGGGGGAAGATCCCCCACAGAGTCCATCAAGTATTAGGCACACCATTATAGTATCAAAGGACAATTTAAAAATGGTACACGAGCTTCGCCCTGAACGTCCGACTGTCCATCGTACGTCCGCATGTCACTGATGCAGCACAGTTAAAGGAATTTTCATCAAGTGGATATTCGAAACGTTTCACTGCAGTGGGTCGAAAATCTATCATTCTGTCAAAAATGTATCACAACTAAACAGACAGGGCACGTATAAACGTAATACAGGGGCGTTAGCTTAACCCCTGTTGCCGTGGACAAGCAATAAGAATTACGTATTATGAGTGTGTGTACGGATCCTTAGTTGTCCAGCATGCAGTGCGCATGCGCGGTATTACACTGTCACTGTGGCCTCTCTGGCTGTACCGTATTTTTTCCACATTATCTCACAAACGGCACGATTTTCCGAAGAACCGTTATTGAACATAAAAATATGATTTTATTTTCCATAAAACTTTTATCTAAAACATTTCTCATTGTAAGAAGAACTGAGCAAGATATCATAAACGTACATACACGTAGGTCTTCATGTAAAGCACCAGTTATTCTTACGAGATTCTAATGAGACATGAATATGGACAGAATTTCGAAAAAAATACTCAACTGTCAAATTTCATGAAAATCCGTCCAGTGGCAGCCGCAGACACACAGATGAACGGACAGACATTACGAAGATAATAATCGCTCTTCGTAATTTTGCGAACACTCCTAAAAACAGAGAAAACTTACAGTTCTTTTTATGCACAATTATCGAAAGTAATTCACCAGATACTTGAGTGAACCAATTTTTAACCAAACTGTACAGAAGATGTAAACACACGTTTTACATCGCCTTACCTTACGTACCTTAATGTTTAAGAAAAAGGCCTAACAAATGGATAGAACCTTCCAGCATTGTCACGCTTCCCACACAGTTTTAACGCAGTCGTACGTATTGGACGACGTACTCTTTACAGCAGATCTACACAAGACGTGCACAAATCCCCTGCTCCAAGCCGCCCAAGCGACCAATTTGTACGGTGTCGCCTAATATTTGTGGGTCCTCAGGATGGAAATAGCTTCATGACACCATTCGGGCGCCTAGAAATTTGAGTTTGCTCGTACATTTTTGGAAAATTTGTACATAGCTGATATAACGCTTCTGCAAGTTTTATAACAGACCAGGCAAAACCGGTGATCCTGTCAAGCACACACTTTACCACACACACATATCATATTGAACTTTCAACAAATCCAGCATATCGACCACACACTGCATTTATGTTTTTATATGATGTGGTCGTTAAGGCCGTGCATTAGGCCAGGCGATTAACCATTAAACCCGATCTCGTGAGAGTCGGGTTCGATCCCAGGGCAGTCCATGTGGGATTTTTAGTGGACAAAGTAGTACTACGACAGTTTTTTCTCCAAGACTTCAGTTTTTCTCTGTCAGTATCATTCCACCAATGCTACAGGTTCATATTTCATTTATCACCGACGTTATATAAACTTAGCGACTGATAGCCTCGTCACGAAACTCGCTCTAAAAACAGAATCTTAAAACAAACAGTAATTATTGCCCTCAGCAACTTAAAGCGGTTGGTCAGTGAAACTGGCACGTAGTATGCATTGTGCGGTACGAACAGAATCTCTGATATATTTGTATTAATCTGAATCATGATGGAGCCCCATAAACGGGCTAATATACAGTAAAAACCGCATAAAATGGAACCGCAAGGGACCGAATTTTCATCTGTTGCAGGCAGTTTTCGCTTAATGCAAGCACTTGCGTAGTTTAGATCATCGGGACTGTAAATGTTGTCCAATTAAGACATGTTTCCGTTATGCCCAAATTCCGCTTAAGATAACAACAAACATTTACGGAAAGAGAGACTCACGACTCAGTTTACCGGCCACACGGACAGCACCAGAATTGATGGAACCTGAAAAGTTGTCCTGAAATGTCCCACGTGTGAGACAGGCGTGCCAAGTGTTCTGCCTGACAGTGTTCTACGGAGAGCTCCAACCTTCCCAAAGCACTAAGAAACCGCGTCTGACAGCCTCCGTCCTAACCAACCGATACCACAGAAATTATATTGTGCCATCAAACGAGACTACCAGTTCCTTATTTGAATAACTGTTCACTAGTTTGATTAACTATTCATTGTTTTGACTATTAACGTCTATCGTTTTGGCGTACCGTACGCGGTACGATTTAAATCCGTAAAGTTAAGAAGGTAACTTCTGGGGTACGATTCGGCCATTTAAATGCACCGTACCCTCATGTACAGGCATAGTATTATAGCCCCAGTCTTTAACTCCACATTAGATTATAGTGTGTGGTCAGATTCACGCTCCGACCACTTTACCCAATTAAGGACCTACGTACCTTACGAATAGGTGTTTCGCAACCTGCCTGCGTGCTGCCAAACCTCCAATGTTTCTTGTTTCGCTATGCAACAGTAAGTGTCTCATTCCCTTCTCAAAATACGTCTAGCTGGGCAATGCAGTTCGTAGTACCAACAAATCAACATTACTGGGAACGAAGCCTCATTCACTCTGCCAAGCGTCGCAGTAACTGGAACGCCTAGTGCAGGCGTGTTTTGTAGAGGAATTTTCTTGCTGTGTACCCCGCTGTAATATACCCACGCAACGTCATTGACTCTGGTTCTTGTCTTAGTCAAAGAGACTCTCTGTGTACGTTTGCGGGATACATTATTACTAAAAGGACTAAGCAACAACTGTCTTTGTTTGATAAAATGCCAATGTTTCAGAGGGGTTCATGCCTGTCTTACATTTCAGGTCTAATCGTGTACTGTTACAGAGGGAAGTTTTGAAAAAAATTGACAAGAGGCCGCATACCATTTCCACACGAATAAACACAGGTCATTACTGACGGCACTGTGATGTCACGCTTTTCCCAACACCTACGCTAAAAATGAGATGTCGAGTTGGCGAACTGCACTCCGGGTTATAATTTCAACTGAAGTATGATCTATAGAAATAGACTAGTCTGTAAAACGTCCCTAATAGAGCTGAAACATATGGCGTTTCACTAAGTGACCACCTGTTTCAAATGCGTAATAATAAGCGGGACTGAATATTCGTTCCTCAGTCAGCAGTCTGCGATGAGTGTGCGTAAGAGAGTGGGACAGGTCAACAGGAACAAACACCTTTCACTTCGCAGTGAACACGGCCGTCTGCCCCTCAAAGAAGTGTCCTATACACCTATAGAGGGGGCCTCCAGGGGGCAAAAAGGCAATGAAGCGCCACATATAAAACAACGGCTCCAGTCCGCTTAGCGTTTTCTGGTTGTATTTTGCGGAATTATCACACTGCTGGTGATGGAGAACAAGAGATACCACGGCCACCGTGACAACTGACGACGGACCTTCACCCAACCCTGACGCGATTGAGGCCGAAAAGCTTGTGTTCCTTGCGATAACAATACAAATAGGAAATTGAATACGGGACAAACTGACACGCTTTTGGGCAACGACTAACCAATTCCACACACGTTTATACAGTAGCGCTTTGAAACGGGGCAGATACCTTCACATCCTTCGCTTTCTTCACAGACAACAATAATGAGCCTGACATGACGGACGAAAATTCTGACAGGTTATGGAAGAAGTGTAATCTGTTTGAAATTCCACAAAGACATTTTCAAAATTTTATAGCCCTTCTGAACGTCTGGTTGCAGAAAATTATTGTTTTGTTCAAAGGAAGGGTCATTTTCCGACAATACATACCCAAGGAGCACAATTTACAAACCATAATATGACGAACTGGATACTGAGTATAATATGACATTTTATTCTTTCCTTGACTGAGGTGAGGAAATTTCATACAGAGATTCGGCATTCATCCTCGTGAATGACAACGCAAACGATGGCGCAAGTCGGTCGACACGAATAGCACTTAACAAAGGTTGGTCTGTCTCGGTCCGTAATGGTGACGCAACCAAAATGTCGCCAGTGAACTGCGAGTGGTGGGAAGAGAAACGTTTTTAGTAAGATGCGGCGCAGTATGACGTGTGTGTCATGTTTCTGACTCTACCACGTCGAGGCACAACTCCAAAAATTCTGAGGCTGGAATTTCATATATAAACTTGGGGCCCGAAACAGAAATGTAAATAAAATAAATTGAAAACTATAATTTTTTAATTAGCTTCCTGCATGTTGGCAGTAAACATTTCTAGTGCATTTTGTTTTGAACTGCAATATCTCTGATTTATTCCCAAAACAATTCAGATTATTTCATTACTTCATCATCTTTGTTTCAAACGAATTAACTATAAAGATATTATGGACAAACCCTGGAGTTCAATGAGGACGCGGCCGACCGAAATCAAGATGGATAGACGGGGCAGAGGTAGCCGGCAGGAAACTGGGTTGTAGAAATTGGCTGGCGGCTGCCCAGGACAGAGGTAGCCGGCGACATTTGCTTGAGAAGGCCACGGCGCACCCATGGCTGTAGAGCCGATGAATGATGATGATTATTATTATGATCTTCGGTTCGTAAGATAAAAAAACGTTTATTTTCAAATACGCCCCAACGATTTAAAGGGCCGTCGCCGTCGCAGAACTCCGTACCCCGGGCCCGAAGACTGAATTAAATTCACGTACGATGAAGGTTAATTCTTTCGACTAACTATTAATTCTTTTGACCAATTTTAATTAGTTTGACTAATTATTCATTGGTCTAAATGGGGCGCGCGGTGGCGTAGTGGTTAAGGCACTACGCTACAAACCGGCAGGTCGCGGGTTCGATTCCCGATTGTGTCATTGGAATTTTTCAATGACATAATCCTTCCGGTCGCACTACGGTCCTGGGGTCGACTCAGCCTCTTACAGAAATGAGTACCGGGTGTATTTCCTGGGGGTAATGGCGGCCGTTGCGTAAGGCTGACAACCTTACCACCATCCTGTGCCGTTGTGATGAAATCTGGGAACCTTAACTTTCTGGGACACTCTGGGCCATTCCAGGCCTGTAACGGGGCTGCTTTACGTTTATACCCTTTTTATTCATTGGTCTAAATATCAGAAGTCGCAATACCCCAGACATTCTAATGATTCCGTCACAAACTGGATGAAAGGGGAAACCAAGTTCGATTCAGAGACAGATACTTATCTCTTCTACAAAGAGTCCACACCGGCTGTAGATCCCAAAAACGATCTTTCCGCTGAGGGTTTCCGGAGCTCTTTCCCGTGGGTAATGTAGCCAAGGTCTCTGACTTCAAAGCAGCTCAACTCCACGTAATGCCTAGTTCAGGAATCCTTGCAGACATACCTTCTTCTTCACATACTTCTTCATGGAGTGTCGTTTATTATACGCGGAGAAAATTTTATATTAACATTACATCAGTGTCAAGAAATAAAGTTTACCGAATTCAGCTTTCCCGCAAAAAGTGATCCCAACTGAGGGGTGCACAGCTGGTTCCAAAAACTTCAAGTCTTTGCTGTAAAACCTAGACGGCATAATGATGTCTAGAGCAGTGATGAGCAAACTACGGCCCGCGGGCCAGATGCGGCCCGCTTAGAGGTTCTATCCGGCCCGCGGCAGATTTTAAAATAATAGTACAGAAAT
>JGI20166J26741_11819806_pt1 | contig 10063 bp, 8 predicted proteins | sample TergutCu122P5_FD_26741 | JGI IMG/M metagenome (IMG submission 26741) | reverse complement strand
ATTTTCTCACATTTGACAAATCTTTTTTGTTAAAACATTTGGAATTTCCGAAAATATTACGTATCTTTGTAGCAATCTTACGTAATTACGTTCGCTCTCTGCTCAGGAGAGCGCTAATCGTAAGAATGTCACAACGGATAAACTGAAAAAGGATTTCAGGAAAACAACTCACCCACCCCTAAATCCCCTAAAGGGGACTTAACCCCAGTAAAATTTTTAATCGTACTCCTTTAAAGCCCCCTTCAGGGGGTTGGGGGTAAAATATCTCAGTAAGTTATGAAAATATCTCGGCGTTTCGTGAAAACGGCGCCCTTGATCGGTGAAAACGAGAAAGCTATCTCGTTTTCTCGAGCAAGTTATCTCGTTTTTACGAGCAAGTTTTGTCGTTTTCATCAAGTCTTTTTGCGGTTTTTTTTTCATAAAGACATAAATAAATTAACAAACGGCGTTAGTGTAATTTTTTCCCGCTAACTTTTCACTCTGAAATTCCTTAATAATAATTAAAAATAATTAAAAATTCAGGGAAAATGGATTGCTTCGCTCCGCTCGCAATACATGTATTATCAGCATTTGGAAATCAAAAGTTATACCCTTAATTTTTAATAATAAGGGTTTTTGCAAAACAGATACTTGTCATTTATACATCTTTTGTACTTTTGCTGTCGAATAGTAAAGTTTACAAAAAGAAGTATGGATAAAAAAAATCCCATAAAAAGATTCAGTTACCCTGTTTCCCAATTCATGGCGAACGAAAAATCGGCTGGCGCCATACTTGGTATTAGCGTTTTGTTAGCATTATTCATAGCCAATTTTCCTCCATTGGCAAAATATTATTTTGAAATATTGGAAATAAAAGTCGGACTGCAATTCAACGGGAAATCCTATCTGGAACACGATATTTTACATTGGATTAATGACGGTTTGATGGCAATTTTCTTTTTTGTCGTAGGACTTGAATTGAAAAGAGAGTTCATCAGCGGCGAACTTTCCAACCTTCGCAAAGCCTTTTTGCCCATCGGAGCGGCATTGGGTGGAATGATTGTCCCTGCATTGATTTATATCTCGTTCAATGTGTCGGGCGAAGCGCATCAAGGCTGGGGAATCCCGATGGCAACGGACATTGCCTTTGCGTTAGCGGCGGTGTATGCGCTTGGAAAAAAGGTACCCTTTTCGCTAAAAGTATTTCTGACTGCTGTGGCTGTAGTAGATGATTTAGGCTCGGTGGTCGTCATTGCATTTTTCTATACTTCCGAAATATCGGTAATGAATCTTCTGCTGGGATTGGGAGCGGCGTTTCTGATGTTTATCGGTAATAAAGCCGGCATACGCAATATATTGTTTTACGCCATTTTGGGTATTGGCGGCGTTTGGCTTGCATTTTTGCTTTCGGGGGTTCATGCCACAATTGCCGCAGTACTTGCAGCCTTTATGATTCCTGCTGATGAAAAAATCAAAAAAGATTTGACGCGCGAAATACCGCCCTTGCAACGCTTGGAACATTTGCTGCATCCGTTCTCAACATTCATTGTCCTGCCTGTATTCGCTTTGGCAAATGCCGGCGTATCGCTCGCATTGAACATCGAATCGCTGTTCAGCACAAACATCATGGCGGGCGTGATGTTCGGCTTGCTTCTTGGAAAAACAGCAGGAATATCAGGAACGACACTGTTATTGATAAAAACCAAAGTTACGCCTGAACCTGAAGGAATGAATATTCGCAATTTACTTGGTATAAGTATGCTGGCTGCAATCGGTTTCACAATGTCGCTGTTTATAACATCGCTGGCATTTACTAATAACGAATATAAAATACAGGCAAAAATCGGTATCTTTTTGGCATCTGTTCTTGCAGTAATTTTAGGATTTATTGTTTTTAGAACAGATAAAAAATAGAAAATATATCAAATATTTGGTTATCATTAAATAATACATTACCTTTGCCTGAAATTTTGGAGGAGGGGGGCTGTTGCCCCTCTTTTTTCTTTTGATTAATAAAGGATTAATATAAAAAGCAAGAAATAGAACGTATGGCAAGAAGACAGGAAATAAACATGATCGATACTTTTGCCGAATTTAAAGAAACCAAAAATATTGATCGCGCCACATTAATCAGCATTCTTGAAGAGGCATTCCGCAGTGTGATCAGCAAAATGTTTGGTTCGGACGAAAACTACGATATTATTATTAACCCCGACAAAGGTGATTTTGAAATATGGCGCAACCGCAAAGTAGTTCCCAATGGCAAATCGATTAATCCTAATTTGGAAATAACGCTTTCTGAAGCGCAAAAGATTGATCCGGATTATGAAATTGGAGAAGAAATTACAAGTGAGGTTAATTTTGCCGGATTCGGACGCAGAGCCGTCTTAAATCTCAGGCAAGCGCTGGCATCCAAAATTCTGGAATTGCAAAAAGACAGCATATACACTAAATACAAAGACAAGATTGGTCAGGTTATATCAGCCGAAGTGTATCAGGTATGGAAGAAAGAAGTCCTTTTGCTGGATGAAGACGAAAATGAATTAATTCTTCCGAAGAGCGAACAAATTCCAAACGATTACTTCCGCAAGAATGAAACTTGCCGAGCGGTTGTTGTCAAAGTAGAAAATCAAAACAATAATCCGAAAATCGTCCTGTCGCGAACTTCAAACCTGTTTATGCAACGCTTGTTTGAACTGGAAGTTCCTGAAATTCACGACGGTCTGATCACGATAAAACGAATTGCCCGCATCCCCGGCGAACGGGCAAAGGTAGCCGTAGAATCATACGACGACCGCATCGATCCCGTAGGCGCATGCGTGGGAATGAAAGGCGCCCGTATTCATGGAATCGTGCGTGAATTGGGCAACGAAAATATCGACGTCGTAAACTATACCGCAAATACGGCTCTATTTATCCAGCGCGCTTTAGCTCCTGCGAAAGTATCTTCCATTAAAATTCACGAATCCGAAAAAAAGGCGGAAGTCTATCTTCGACCGGAAGAAGTTTCGTTAGCCATCGGGAAAAGCGGGCTAAACATTAAATTAGCCAGTATGCTGACCGAATATGGCATTGATGTATTTCGCGATGTGGATATCGACGGGGAAGATATTTATCTTGATGAATTTGCCGACGAAATTGAAATGTGGGTTATCGATGCTTTAAAAAATATTGGTTGTTACACTGCCAAAAATGTCTTGGCAATGAATCGGAGCGAACTTATAGAAAAGACAGATTTGGAAGATAATACGATTGACGAAGTCCTTCGTGTTTTACGCGCTGAATTTGAAGAAGAATAAAAATTATATGCCTATCAGATTAAATAAAGTTACACGGGATTTGAATGTAGGATTATCCACAGTAGTGGAATTTCTGCACAGAAAAAACTTTGACGTAAAGGCAGATCCCAATGCGAAGATTGACGATGAGGCGTATGATCTCCTTGTCAAAGAATTTAAAAAAGATAAAAACATCAAAGAAGAATCAGATAAAATTATCCAGGAACGCCATCACAAAGAAAAAAAGGAAACTGTGGCAATAGAGGGATATAACAAGACGAAAAAAATAGAAGAAATAAAAACCGTTGTGCCGGAAGATATTCGACCAAAATTTGTTACTGTGGGAAAAATTGATTTGGATACTGTGGGAAAAAGCAAAGCTGAATTGTCAAAAGAAAAAATAAAAACGCCCGTAAAGGAAGAAGACAAAACCCCTTCTGAGAAATTGACTGTCGAAGAGGTTACGAGTGAAATAGAAATAGAAACAGTACCGGCGCCTCCGGAAGAAACAGAAACCGAAACAGAGAAAGTGGAAGAGAAAGAAAACTTCGATGCTGTTTCAGAATTGGATGAAACCGAAACCGAAACCGAAGAAGAAAGCGAAACGACAGCCGAAGAAGAAACGAAACTGGAAGAAACAGATTCCATCCCTCTGCCTGAAGTAGAAGAAAAAAGCGGCGCTGAAGAAGAAATATTCCGTCTGAAAACGCCCATACCTGAACCTTCGATTAAAGTTACAGGAAAAATTGATTTGACGAGTATCAATCAATCCACCCGACCTAAAAAGAAGAGTAAAGAAGAAAAACGGAGAGAAAGAGCCGAAAAAGAGAAAAAAGCCGCATTAGCGGCGAAACCCATTAATCCGCCCGTTAAACCGGCTACCGAAGAAGTCAAAACCGAAAAAAGAGACAAACCTGTTCTGGTAAAAAAACCGGAATTGGAAGAAGCAAAGAAAAAGAAAAGAAACCGCATCAAACGGGAAAAAATCGATATAGAAAAAGGCGTTCCATTCACAAAGAACGACAGTGCAAGACTCCGGCTTCGTAAACCCGTAAAAAGCGAAATCAGCGAAGAAGACGTTCAAAAACAAATAAAGGAAACCCTTGCGCGTTTGACAAACAAAGGTCAAAAGAAAGGCGCAAAATACCGGCGCGAAAAACGGGATGCCTTCTCCCAGCGTCAAAGCGAACAGTCTCAACTGGAAGCACAGGAAAGCCGGACAATTAAAATCACTGAATTTGTGACGGCTAACGATTTGGCAAACATGATGAACCTTCCGGTCGTTAAAATCATTTCCACTTGCATGAGTATAGGCATTATGGTTTCAATCAATCAGCGCTTAGACGCAGAAACCATTAATATTGTAGCCGATGAATTTGGATTCAAAACCGAATATGTCAGCGCCGAAGTAGTAGAAGCAATTACGGAAGAAAAAGATAACGAAAACGATTTAATGCCGCGTCCTCCCATCATTACCGTCATGGGTCATGTCGACCACGGTAAAACCTCGTTGCTGGACAATATCAGAAAAACCAACGTAATCGCAGGGGAAGCCGGAGGCATTACTCAACACATCGGAGCATATAATGTGGAACTCCCAGACGGACGTAAAATCACTTTCCTCGACACGCCCGGACATGAAGCATTTACTGCCATGCGCGCTCGCGGAGCAAGCGTGACCGATATTGCCATTATTATTGTTGCAGCAGACGACAATGTCATGCCTCAAACCATCGAAGCCATCAATCACGCCTCTGCAGCTAATGTTCCAATGGTATTTGCTATCAATAAAATAGACAGACCCGGCGCCAATCCCGAAAAAATAAAAGAAACCCTTGCCAATATGAATTATCTGGTTGAAGACTGGGGCGGAAAATACCAGTCGCAGGATATTTCAGCTAAACAGGGAATCGGCGTTCAGGAATTATTGGAAAAAGTATTGCTGGAAGCCGAATTACTGGATTTGAAAGCCAACCCGAAAAGAAAAGCTGCCGGTTCGGTTATCGAATCTTCATTAGATAAAGGGCGCGGATATGTGGTCACCATGCTGGTGCAAAACGGTACGCTTAAAATGGGCGATGTGATTCTGGCAGGTACTCACTACGGTCGGGTAAAAGCAATGTTCAACGAACGAAACCAGAAAATAACCGAAGCCGGTCCTGCCGAACCGGTATTGATTCTCGGATTAAATGGAGCTCCGCAGGCAGGCGACATCATTCATGTGATGGAAACCGAACAGGAAGCGCGCGACATTGCCACCAAACGCGAACAGTTGCAACGCGAACAGGGTTTGCGTACACAAAAACTGTTGACGCTGGACGATATAGGACGGCGAATAGCCATTGGCAATTTCCAGCAGCTCAATCTCATTGTAAAAGGCGATGTGGACGGTTCAATCGAAGCGCTCTCCGATTCTTTCATACGCCTTTCTACCAAACAAATTCAAGTAAACGTTATTCACAAAGGCGTAGGACAGATTTCCGAATCGGATGTGATTCTGGCTGCCGCCTCGGAAGCAATCATAGTCGGATTTCAAGTACGCCCCTCTTTGTCTGCACGAAAACTGGCAGAAAAAGAAGGAGTCGATATCCGCCTGTATTCAATTATCTATGATGCCATCGAAGAAGTAAAATCAGCGATGGAAGGGATGCTTTCGCCGGAAATAAAAGAAGAAATAATAGCCAACGTAGAAATCCGCGAAGTATTCAAAATCACCAAAGTAGGCTCGGTTGCCGGCTGTATGGTGAAAGAAGGAAAAATCAAACGGGGGAACAAAATCCGCCTTATCCGCGATGGTATTGTCATCTTTACCGGCGAATTGGGTTCGTTGAAACGCTTCAAAGACGATGTGAAAGAAGTTGCACAGGGATACGAATGCGGATTGAATATTCATAACTTCAACGATATAAAAGTTGGAGACATAGTCGAAGCTTTTGAACAAATAGAAGTCAAACAAACCTTATGAACTTGTTAGATATGGTCATAATAGCCTGTGCAATAGCTGGATTTGTACATGGCTTGTTCACGGGAATTATTAAGCAGGTCATCTCGCTTGTTTCTTTGGTCATAGCCATTCTTCTCTCAGGGACAATAGCAAAAATAATCAATCATTGGGTTGAACTGCATCTCCGAAACGTAAACGAGCATTTGTCGTCCTCCATACAAGGCATTATCTATTACATTGTAGCATTTGTTTTGATTATATCCCTGTTTGCCGTTGCAGCCAAATTAGTCGATTCAATCATCAATCACACCCCTGTCGGACTTATCAACAGGTTTAGCGGCGCCTTGTTTGGCGGGTTTTTATGGTTAATCTGCCTGAGTATGGCGCTTAACTTTGTTTCTTTGTTCGACTCCCAATCCCGACTCATCAAAAAACCGCTCAAAGAACATTCGATTTGCTACGAACCCGTGAGAATGCTTTTCCCCACCGTTTTCCCCTATATAAAAGAAACTTTTAAGAAATAGTTAACCCGCCCTATTTCACGCGTGTATTCATTGTCGACTCCTTAACGGAGTAAGCCTGACATTGCGGAATAAAATGTCTTTTCCTTCGCTTTGCAAAGCTATATGACCGGTTTTATGCAGCGATTTCGTCCCTGTATTTTGTAATACACCATTGATAAAGACGGTGATATCGCCGTTCACACAGGTAATATTCGCATTGTTCCATTCGCCGACAGGCATTTCGGAAGAAGCGGCTTTCTTTTTTATTACCGGAAAAGCCGGACGCGCTTCTCCTTTTTTTGTTTCAAACTCAGCCAGGTCAGAGCCGTTCAACAAAACAAAATCTCCGGCATCGCCGGCTTTCAACTGACATTCAATGGCATTCGGCCAAACCTTGTTGTCGTCCTGAACATAGAGAAAAATACCGCTGTTGCTTGCTTCCTGCAGCCAGCGCCATTCCACGTACAGGCAAAAATTGTCGTACGTGTCCAATGTGTACATATAACCAAAGGGGTCTCCCGCTATGTGAATCACCCCATTTTCTGCTTTGAACACTTCGTCCGGCTTTTTTGAATCGTCTTTCAAAACGAATCCCCAGCCATCGAGGTTTGTACCATTAAACAAATCAATGGTTTGCGATTTCGCCGGCAGTAAAATTAGCGCTGACAGCATAAATAAAAAAATTGTTCTTTTCATGATTAATTGCATAAACAGGATACAAAGATATATATAGTTGGGGTTAATATCAAATTTATAATTGATAGGGATAGTTGACAACATTTCATTTCTCAAACAGCAAATGTGTTATATTGTTTATTGCCTTTTCTGTTTCATCACGCAAATTAACAATACCTTCCATAATATCCTCACTTCTAATAACCCGACTGTTATGCGGAATTTTCAACGGCTTTTCATTTTTTGTTGCCATTTCAAACGCACATTTCTCAACATATTCTTTGAAAAATAAACTGTAATTTCCTTTTGTTTTATGCTGAATAGCAATTTTTTCTGCAATCACATTCAGTAAAGTTGATTTGCCTGAACCATTAGAGCCATAAAAAATGGTAATTGGTGAAAACGAAATGGCATCAATCATTTTTGTATATAAAATCCGAAATGGATATTCACGCCTGCTTTCTGTTGGCAAAAAGAATTTATCGAGAAATATCATTGTTGAGAGATTCTAATATTTTAATAAGCAATTACCTGTTTCAATCTATTATTCAACAATTATTTTCTTATTATATTGTTCCGAATCATTGAAATCCATAGAAAAAATAATTTCAGGTTCATCTTCAATCGTCATACATTAGTATAAGTGGCAATTTGAATAACGAATATCAGTCATGAATTAACTTACTAATGTTTCGCACCTCATAAATGCCTAAATAATATGGTGGAGAATAAGATAAAAAAGCGTGTGTTTTTTACAGATGTTGTTGAAAATAAAGGATATAATTTTGGATTTCCAAATGACGAAAATAAAAATGTTGCCTACCTATCTCCGAAGGAGATATATATTGATAGCCCCGTGCAAGCGAAGCGCAGCTCGGGGTAGAGAAAAACGGAACTGAGGTTACAAAGCAAAAAAATCCCTGAATATTCAGGGATTTAAAACAGGCAAAGGATGTCAGACTATTGATACATTCTCACTTTGCGTGTTCAATTTAACCTAATAGATTAAATTGATAATTACCTTAAACGATACATAGTACCTTCCTTACAGGAATAAAAAATCAATAAACAAGCAATAATAGATAGTTTCAATAAATTTTTCATATAATTTCGTTTTTATTTACTAATGTTTTGCCGCTCGTTATAATTCATTGACAAATAAGATAAAACAAGAAGCGTATTATTTTTTGATAACAATTTTCTTCGTTACCGTCATTCCATCCGTATAAATTCGAGCAAGGTAAAGTCCGTTCGGCAATCTCGAAACGTCTAATTCTTCCGAAACATTATCATTTATCAACACCCTGATTCCCGATTGATTGTATATCTCAATTCTTTTAACCGGCTCATTAGATTTGACAAACAGAATGTTTTTTGTGGGAACGGGATATAAAGAAATTGTCGATGAATTTACTTCATCTAATCCGGTTGGATTGGTTATTTCCAATTTTCCATTGACAAGGGAGTAATTGTAATTATTATCCGAACCGCCCGACAAAACAATATCGTAAAATCCAATTGGCGAATTGATAGTTGCCGTGCAGGAAACAGTCGGTAATACATCTAAAACACTCGCATCGTCGCCATTTTTAAAACCGGAATAACTCAAGGTAAACGTCGGATTTGCTACTCCTTGCACACGTTTTTGATTATCGGCGGCGATTGTCAGCAAAGCTTTACTTACCGTTAGCGTCAATGTTACCGAAGAGGCAGGGAAATAATTGCCATCTCCGGCTTGAGATGCCGTGACAGTCGTTGTTCCTGCTCCTGCGATATGAACTTGATTACCAACAACTGTTGCAATATTTGTGTTTGCTACACTATACGCAATTGTAAAACCTTTATCAGTGTTTGCAGGCAGAATAAAATCAGCATCACCGTAGGTTTTTGGCGGAATATTGTCCCATACGATTGTTTGGGCAGCTTTGCCGATGACGAGCGTCCGGGTGATAGATGGCGCAGCGTTGTAGTTGCTGCTTCCTGTCTGCGAGGCGGTTATTTGTGCGCTACCTGCATTATGCAAAACAACGGTATTTCCGCTGATAGTCGCTACATTAGCGTTATCGCTTGCGTAGGTGATAGGCAAACCGGCATCGCTGTATTGATTCAATACAATATTGGGGTCGCCGAAGGTTTTACTGTCAAAATTATTGAATGTTATAGATTGATTGGCTTTACTGACAGTTAGCGTCTGTGTGACAGGTGTTGCAGCATAGCGATAATCATCGCCTGCCTGCGAAGCGATAATATCAGTTGCGCCGGAATTAAGTATTGTTACGACATTCCCGCTTATGCTTGCTACTGACGCATTCACAACCTGATACGAGATAGTCAATCCTTTATCCGTTGTAGCGGGTAGCGTGAATGCCGGGTCGCCGTAGCGTTTGGCGGGAATAACTCCAAAAGTAATTGTTTGCGCCTGTTTATTAACGGTCAGAATATGCTCTACAGTAGGCGCAAGCAAATAATCAGCGTTGCCTGCTTGAGAAGCGATAATGTCGCTTGTGCCCGGATTTTTTAACGTCAGTATATTACCCGAAACAGTCGCCACATTCGTATTCATACTTTGGTAAGTGATTGTCAGTCCTTTATCTGTTGTGGCAGGCAATGTGATTGCGGGATTCCCGTAGGTTTGCACAGGAATTTCGGGAAATGTTATGACTTGCGGACATTTATTGACCACG
>JGI20166J26741_11819695_pt1 | contig 10063 bp, 10 predicted proteins | sample TergutCu122P5_FD_26741 | JGI IMG/M metagenome (IMG submission 26741) | reverse complement strand
TGGTCAGGTCGTTGACGATTTCTCTGGCGCCAGCGGCCATGGCGGAAAAACCCATCTGATCGGGCAACACCGCCGCCCCGACTTGGCCGGTCATCAAGAGTTGCATCCGCTCCGGCAGCACCGGCACCGATGCAAAAAGTATTGATTTTTCTGGCAAGGCCGCGAGCATTCTGCTGGCCACATACTCGATTACGGTGTTCTTGGCCACGGCAATCGGCACGCCGGCCAGATCGTCAATGCTTTTTACCGGCGAATTTTTGCCGGCGACGATACGAAACCCAGGTGAAACGCCCAGCGGCTGGCGGGCGAGGGAAATGATCTTGGCGCGGATTTTGTCGCGGTTCAGGCTGGCGGCGCTAGAGATTTCGTTGATCATGCCATCGATTTGGCCAGCCTGCATCAGTTGCTCACGTTCGACAGCGCTGCCAACAAGCAGCAAGCTAACGTCGATCCCCTCGGCGGTGAAAAACCCTTCAGCTTCGGCGACATAGGCCGGAAAGACATCGGGCACCTGCAAAAAGGCCACTTTCAGCGGCGCGGCTTGCGCCAAAACCACCTGGACGGAGCAGGCCAAGACCAAGAGCAGCGGCGCAAAAAAGCGAAGAAGGCGGGTCTGAAACATAATTTCTCCTGAATTGTGAGCGGAAGCGGACGGGCGGAAACAAACCGCCGATGCCGTAAAAATCATGGCAAAAAGGCGTCGGTCACCGAATTTTCGTAGCCAGGCGGATTATCGAGCAGCTTGGTTTTGACCATCCAGGCCATGACATCATCCCACTGCCGCAGCGAGGGCAATTGGCGGCGCGGCATCTGCGGGATTGGATAAGCGGCGGCGATATTTTTCGGCACGCGAATCTTTTCCAAAAAAAGCGGCCGGAACTGTTCGGGATTGTCGTTGATGGCGGCGCATGCTTTGTCCCAGGCGCGCATGAAGGCCCTCACTTCGGCGGCTTTATCCGTCAGGGCGGCGGCGGCAAAGGTGATGGTGCTGGCGCTGTAATCAACGATGCTCAGGTCGTTGGTGATTTCCCTGGCGCCGTCGGCCAGGGCGGCAAAACCCAGCGGGTCGGGCAAAACCGCAGCCTTAATTCGGCCTGACATCAACAGTTGCAGCCGCTCCGGCAGCACCGGCACTGACTGGTAGAGCACCGATTTCTCCGGCAGCGACGAAAGCATCTTGCCCGCCAGGTATTCGTTGACGGTGTTGCGCGATATGGCAATAGGCACGCCGGCCAGATCGTCAATATTTTTTATCGGCGCATCTTTGCCGGCGACGATGCGGAACAGGGGCGATCCGGCCACCGGCGCACGGGCGATGGCGATGATTTTGCCACGGATTTTGTCGCGGTTCAGGCTGGCGGTGGCGGCGATGTCGTTGACCATGCCGTCGATTTGCCCGGCCTGCATCAGTTGGTCACGCTCGACGGCGCTGCCGACCGGCAAAAGTGTGACCTCAACGTGCTCGGCTGCGAAAAATCCTTTCACTTCCGCCACATAAAGCGGGAAGACATCCGGTATCGGCAAGAGCGCCAGCCGCAAGGGCGCTGCCTGCGACGATCCGGCACAAAAGAAAAACAGCAGGCCAAAGAAAAGAAGACAGCGAAAACGATAAAATTGACACATGTCGTGCCCCAGTGAGCGTGAACCGCCCATCAAAATATAACGGTGAATTACCCAAGAAACGATCTTCATGGGCCTTCGCCGGCAAAGAGAAACGACCTCAACACGACGGCGTGGTTTTGTATCTCATTTTTCGCGCCATACAACAGCGTCACTTTCTCCCGCCCCGCCAACAGGGCGCGGAAGGCGGCCACGGTTTCCGGCATGGCCTCGAGCTCAAGGCGGTAACGGCGTTGAAACTCCGGCCAATCCGAGACTTCGTGGTGAAACCATCGCCGCAGCTCGTGGCTGGGGGTGATGTCTTTATACCATAAATCGATCCGCGCTTTATCTTTGGCAATGCCACGCGGCCATAGGCGGTCGATGAGCACGCGAAAGCCGTCCTCTTCAGACCATGATTCATAGACACGCTTGATGACAATTTCCATATGACGCCTCCTCCAGAGGATAAAGTTCAGGACAGCGTTCCCAATAGCTTCTTCAGATTGGAAGGTCAGTCAAGCCGGCATCACACACTTTTCTTGTCGCCGGGTTTTCACTTTTCCAACTTTTCCTCAACAGTTTTCCGTTCTTTTTACCAGCCGATAAAAAACTAGTAAACTAAACTTTTTGCTTATTGATTTTCCAACTCTTATATGTTTATTTGATGCGGCATGTTGTTAATTAGGCGACATGTGAAATGATGACAGGACGAAGAAAGTCATTATGAGGAATTTTCCGGAAAATATCCGGAAATTATTTGGGTTTCCCGGAAAATTCCGAACTGTAACTGAAGCTTTAGTAGTTTTACCGCGCCCCCTGGCCAATTTTATACAACTCTCCGCTCCGGCCGTTTTTCAGTCTGGGAGAATATTTGCGGCAATCCCGTCGGCGCGGGCAAGTTCTGGCATCGCGTTTGCATAGAGGCATAGAAACATTCTTTTCCTATATTTTACGGCGTTTATAAAATTCTCATGTCATCGCCAAAGTCGTCATCCTTCAGCGCCATCCTGGCTGTTTGTCTGACCGCGCTGCTTTTTCTTCCGGCCTGCACCGAAGAGCGCCAGCCGCCCGCCAAGGCCTTGATTACCGTGGGCGGGTTCACGATCAGCCAAGAGCAGTTCGCGGCGCTGCTCAAGTTTGAAGCCGAGGTCAACCCGGCGTTCAGGCTTTCCGATGAGGGCCGCCGTGAGTTCGCCCGCCAAGTCATTGAAAAACAAATCCTGGTTCAGGAGGCCCGCGCCCGCAAGCTGGATGAAAAAGAAGCCTTTCGCCAGACCATTCAGCGTTACTGGGAGAGCACGCTCATCCGCGACCTTTTGAACGCCCAGGGCGAGGCCATCCGCCGGGCGACTGTGGTCACGGACGAGGAAATCGCCGCCTGGTATCAGGCTCATAAAGATAATCTTTCAGGCCGCTCTTTAGACGAACAGCGGGACGATATCCGCCGGATGGTGGAGAACGAAAAGGTTGGCGCCGCCATGCGCCGCTGGCTGGCTGAATTGCATGCCAAGACCCAGATCACTGTTGCCGATCCAGAGCTTCGCCGGGAGGCCACGCTTCCCGGCTATGCTCCGGAGACAAAAGCGGCGGATACGCCGATGGAGGTGCGATGATGACTGGCAAACCCGCCTTGGCGCGCCGCAAATATTTTATCAATCCGGCGTTTCAGGCTCGCTTTATCATCACTTTTTTGCTGGTCCTCGCTTTCGGCGCCTGCCTGTCGGTGGCCTTTACCTGGTTTGGCTGGTTTGGTGGCGCCGACACCTTGACCTCGAATTATGACAGCGGCGGCCTGGTGATCAAAAAGACCTCCCTGGCTATTTTGCCGTCGGTGGTGTGGACAACTGTGGTCACGACCTGCGTCCTCGGCCTCTTGGTCTGGGTCGTAACGCTCTTGGTTTCGCACAAGATCGCCGGGCCGATGTATCGCTTTGAACGCGATCTGCACGACATCGCCGCCGGCAATCTGCAAAAGAAAATCGGCATCCGCAACGGCGACCAGTTCGCTGATATGGTCTTGAGCCTCAACGCCATGGTCGGCAGTTTCAACGATAAACTGACCAGGCAGAGTGGCAAATTGGAACGGCTTGAAGCCAGGGCGAAAGAATTAAACAGCCCGCAAGCCCTTATTGATGAGATACAGGAATGCCGGCAATTCCTGAACGACGAATTCCGCCTGTAAGGCGGATCCGGCAACGGATGTGGCGCGGCGCATCCGTCCGAGCGGTGGCTTTGATCTGGGCCATGGCCCTGTTCGCCCCGCTTTGGGCAATGGCCGGGACACGGATTGAAAGCAACTTTGTCCAGTTCGATTTCAGCAACCCGGATGATATCGCCCGCCTGGACAAAAGCATTGATTTCGGCGAATCAGGCGGCTGGTTTGCCGCTTCCACGCCGGCGGCGGCCCAGGAACGCCTGTTGCGCAAAATCGATGCGATTTACCTTAAGGTGCAGCGCATCCTCGACATGCGCAAGCTGATGCAGCCGAAAGTTTTACTGCGGGTGGCGAGTAACGAGGACGAACTGGCCGAAATATTTGTGCAGATATTCAAGAGAAGAGGTGTGGCGCGGGCCTGGTATATCTATGAACATAATACGATCTATATCAATGCCAGGGATGTCAACGAGGGGATGATTGCTCATGAGTTGGCCCACGCCATTATCGACCATTATTTAAGCGCCCGCCCGCCCCGGGCCAGCGCCGAGATTTTGGCCACTTATGTCGATAAGTCTCTCTTTGACGAGGTGAAGACCCGTAATGATTTTCGATAAAGCGACAGAAAATGATTGATCTGCATTGCCATATATTGCCTGGCCTCGACGACGGCGCGGCCGATGACGCCGAGATGCTGAAAATGGCCAGGGAATTGCTCGATGAAGGCGTCGATACGGTGGTGGCGACGCCCCATTGTAACGGCGCTTATCTTCTCGATGCTGAAATCATTCACCGTAGCGTCGAGCACTGCGCCGAGGTTTTGGCCCGGCATGGCCTGCCGCTCCAGGTGCTGCCTGGCTGCGAAATCGTCATGAGCGGCGACATCCTTTCTCTCTGGCGGCAGGGGCATCTTGTAGGTTTGGGCGGCGGGCAGACATTGCTTCTCGAATTGCCAATGGTTTTTTTGACCGAAGGAGCGCGGTGGCTGATTGCGCAATGCGTGGCCATGGGAGCAAACGTCATCATCGCCCATCCCGAGCGCAATCTGTCTCTGTACCGCGACGCCAAAACCGTGGAAGCGCTGCGCTACGCCGGAGCGCGCTTTCAGATTACCGCCGCCAGTCTCGATGGCCAGTTTGGCCCGGCGGCGCGGGATTTTGCCGAATCGCTCTTGCGGCGGCGGATGGTGGAATATGTGGCCAGCGATTTGCACCCCCGGCGCAAGGCCAGTTTGAAAAATGCGGTTAAACGGGTAAAAAAACTCTGCGGCGAAGAAATGGCGCATGACCTTTTTCTCGATAATCCCCGCGCCCTTTTGGCGGATGAAACGCGACGACTGGCTTGCTGATTTGAGGAACTTATGGCCATGGCAACAGCCTGGCCTGATTTAAACAAGTAGCACAAAACAACGGAGGAATAGTCATGAAACAAGGAAATCAGTTGAAAAAGATGTTTGCGGCCCTGGCTCTGGGCGGCTTGATGCTGGTTGCTCCGCAACTGGCCAATGCCGATATCGCCAGTGACATCGCCGCCGGTAGAGATGCCGCCGTGGTGGCGCAGCAGGCGGTAAGGGGCGGCATGGCGCCGGTTGCGGCGGCCCTGGCCGCGGTTCAAGCCGCTCCGCAATCGGCGGCGGCAATCGCCGTCGCGGTGGCGCAAGAGAATCCAGACGCGGTGACGGATGTCGCGGTCGCAGTCGTGCAGGCGCAGCCGGAGCAGGCGGTGGCGGTCGTTCAGGCGCTGACGCAGCGCTATCCCGACCGGGCCATGGAGATTGCGGCGATGGCGGCCAGGGCCATCTGCGGCGATGATAAGCGGGATAAATACATGAAGGAGAAGAGACAAGACCTTTTGGATGTCTGCTCCGGCCTGTATGCCATGTACCCGGGAATCGAGGCCTATGAAGGGGATACGACGGCGCCGCCGGTTGTTGACACCACTACCCTTCAGGATCAGCCGGCCAGTCCTATTTAAGCAAAATGGCGGAAGACGGCGCTCCTCCGCTTACACCGGTTTTACCGATGACGGAGGAACTTGCCCGAGTGTTGTTTTTCGCCCTGCTTGTTGGGGAGCGGCAGCAGCCTCCGCCATTTTCATGAGAAGAGGAAACTGGACCATTCCGGTAAACGCGAAATAAAACTTCAACGCAACGAAGAGGGAAGGACATGATGAAGAGAAGAGTGATATATCAATCGGTCGCCGCCATTGGCCTCCTTTTGGCGGCCACACATACGCCGGCTCAGGCGCGCATTGTCATCACGCCGCATATCGAAACATCGTTCGGCTATGACTCAAACTTCTTTCGCACCGAAAACAACCAGGATTCGGTGACCACCTGGACCATATCGCCTGGCATCCAGGTGATTTACAAGACCGCCAAAACCAAAGCCTCGCTCGACGCCACAGCGCACCAGAACCAATACTATGGCTTCGATACGCGCGGCAGTTACGATTACACCGGCGGCGTTCTCAGCGCCGATGTTACGAGCCAGCTCACCCCCCGCCTGGCTGTCGGGCTGGGAGACAGTCTGCGCGTTACCCGCGACCCGGAGTATGTTGATGAGTTCAGCCAGCAGGTGGGCCGCTCCAAGTACCTCACCAACGCTTTGACGCCGAATATTTACTATGATTTTGGCAATAAATTCGGCATCGGCGCCCGCTATCAGAACAGACTGATCAACTTCTACGATGGCCCGGGCGAAGATTATTCCGAGAACCGCGGCGCCTTCGACTTCTTTTATAAATTCAACCGTTCCACCGCCGCCTACCTCGAGTACCAGATATGGAAGGGCGTGTACGACGAGCAATCATCCGATTACCTGTCAAACAATGTGACGCTGAACGTCTCGAAGCAAGTCAACTACTTTACCTTCACGGCCGGCGCCGGCTATCGTCACCGCTCCTTCAGCGACAGCGGCCTAAAAAATATCGACGGCGTCACCTGGAAGATAGTGGCCGATGGCCGCGACCGCAACGACGAAGACAGCAGAAAACCGCGCTCCTTTGTCAAGGCCGCCCTGATCCACGATATAAACGACTATGGTTCCGGCAACACCTATTACGCGGCCACCCGCCTGGAGTTGCGGGGCGGCTACCTGATCGCCCAGCGACTGGGCATTTCCGGGCTGGCTTTATATCAGTACGAAGATTACGAGATGTACAGCCGGACTGACAATTTGTACGTTCTCTCGGCGCGGGTCGACTATGAGATAATCGACAAATTGACTGTGGGAATCGAGGGCGGCTACCGAAACCGGGATTCCGACCTTGCCCGCGCGTCGTATGACGATACCTTCGCCATGGTGAGATTGGAATACGCCTACAACTTCGGCCGGGAGTAACCGCCGCGAAACCCATCCCTTGTTCCCGCGAAAAGGCAATTGTGGCGAATTGTCTTTTCGCGGAAATATCTGCTACAGTTAAACGCCAAAAGCCTCAATCGCTTTTCTCTTGCCACCGCGGGCCAGGCGGCCAATTACGGAGTTCTCCCGTTCCACCCGTTTGGCGGCGAACGCTTTCCGCCAGGATGGAAGAACTTCGCCGCCGCTTGTTTGCCGGCGCTATCGCGGCGGACCGGTGACGGCAAAATCGAATTGATAATGGAGTAAATGCCATGTTCCGGAATCTCTTGATTTGTTCTTTCGCTTGCCTTGTCTTGTCCCTGCTGTCGCCTCGCTTAAGTCTCGCGGCACCGGCGCCTTACAAGCTGGGGGCGCGGGATATTCTCAGCGTGTCGATTTTCGCCGGCGGCGAAGAGCAGGTGAAGGTCGATCTGACCATCTCCGACCAAGGCATGGTCAATTTTCCCTTTATTGGCGCCACCCAAGCCAAAGGGTTGACCACCGCCGAATTGGAACGGGCGGTCACCGGACCGCTCTCGGCCCAGTATTTTGTCGCTCCGCAGGTGCATATTCAGGTGAAAGATTATCAAAGCCTGCAATTTTCCATCTCCGGGGCGGTGAACAGTCCTGGCAACTATTCCATGACTTCCTCGACAACCATCATGGACCTGATCGCCAAGGCTGGCGGCGTCACCCCGGAACGTGGCACCGTCGCCTATCTGATGCGCAAGGACGACAGCCGCGGCAAAAACGCCGCGCCGGAAAAAATCAATCTGAAAAAGCTGCTCGATGAAGGCGATATGGCGCAGAATGTCCGCCTGGAATCCGGCGATTCGGTGTATATCCCCTTGGCCAAAGGCCTGAACACCTCGGAATCGAAAATTTATGTCTCCGGCGAGGTGAAGAAACCGGCGCCGATTGACTACCAGCCCGGCCTGACGGCGCTGTCCGCCTGCATCGAGGCCGGCGGCTTTACTCAATACGCCGCCCCCAACCGCGCCACCCTCATCCGCACCGAGGACGGCGAACAGAAAGTCATTAAAATCAATCTGGAAAAAGTAACCAAAGGCGAAATTCAAGATATCCCGCTGAAACCGGGCGACCGGCTGGATATTCCGGAATCCTGGCTGTAAGCGGCGTCCACCCGGCGACACGCTCAGGGCGAACAAAGAAAAACGTCCATGGCGAGCCTGTCAAAATATGAACGCTTGTTTTTTTTATCCGATAATTTAAGTATCGCCGCCGAACCTCACTAAGGAACCTGCCATGCAAGAAATGCAGCCTGTCCAGGAACAGGAAGAGGGAATTATTGATCTCACCGAATACCTGCGGATCCTGAAAAAGCGTAAAAATCTGATTGCCGCCGTTACTGGTTTTGTCTTCGCCCTGGCCATTCTCGTCACCTTTTTGATGACGCCGATGTACAAAGGAACCGCGGTGCTGCTCATCGATAAGGAGCAGAATAACTCGCTGAAAACCGGAGAAGGCATGAACAACTCGTTTTCAGACGACGAACTCACCTTCAATACCCATTTCAAGCTGATCACCTCGCGCCCGGTGATGATCGAAGTCGCCCGTGGGCTGGATATCGACCAAAACCAGCGCCAGCAGCCGGAACTGGAAACGGGGTTTTTCAAGGGCCTGGCAAAACAATTGTCCACCAATATCAGACTGCTCTCCGGCGGCGCCGCCAAAAAAGAGCTGACCGAAGAGCAGAAGCTGGACGGCCGGGCGGCGGCGCTGGCGGGCGGCATCGACATCGAGAACATCCGTGACACGCGGCTGTTGCAAATCGACGTGCAAAACCGCGACCCGCGTATGGCCATGGATATCGCCAACATGGTGGCGAAAAAGTATATCGAATTTAACGTCAACAACCGTCTGCAGTCTTCAAAAGACACGGTGGCCTGGATGTACAACGAGTTGTACGCCACCAAGAAAAAGCTCGAGGACGACGAAGCGAAATTCATTGAATACAAAAAGGCCAACAATGTTTTCTCGGTCGAAGGTAAGCAGCAGGTCATCGGCCAGAAAATCAGCGAATTCAATACCGAATATCTCACCACCCGCAACAAACGCCTGGAACTCGACGAGAAGCTGAAGGAGCTCGATCGCTATGGCGGCAATACCGCCGATGTGGCGCATATCCGCTCGATTGTCGGCAATCCAGTTATCGACGGCATTTACAGCGCCTTGACCAATCTCCAGGTTGAACAAAGCAAACTGAGCCAGGTCTATCGCGGCAAACACCCAAAGATGATCCAGGTGGGCAGCGAAATCGACAAAGTCCGGGCGCAACTGCGCAACGAACTGCAAAAGGAAGCCGCCAACCTGCGCAGCGAGCGGGCGGTGCTGGCGGCGCGGGAAGAGGTGCTGGGAAAAAACATCTCGCAATTCGAGGGCGACGCCGTCAACGCCAGCGATAAAGAGTTGCAGTACAATATCCTGCAACGCAACGTCACTACCAGCCAAAGCCTTTATGACACCCTGCTGGCGAAAATCAAGGAATCGAACGTCCTGGTCAGCGGCTACGTTTCAAATATCCGCGTCGTCGGCACGGCCACCTTGCCGATGGCGCCCTTCAAGCCGCAAAAGTCGCTTAACCTGGCTCTGGGGCTCTTGCTTGGCCTTGTCGGCGGCTGCGGCCTGGCCTTGGCGCTCGAATTTTTCGACCGCAGTTTGAAAACCGAAGACGATGTCATCAATCATCTGGAGATTCCGGTGCTGGCGCTGATTCCGGAAGCCAAAGCCGAAGACCGCAATGGGGGCTGAGATGTTTTCGCGACTGAAATCGAACAAAAACAAACAAAAGAGCAGCGACGTCTTTCTGGCCCGTTATTCCGCCAAATCGCCCTATGCCGAAGCCTATCGTACCTTGCGGACCAATCTGCATTTTTCCACACTGGAAAAGGAGCTCCATTGCCTGCTGATCACCAGTTCCCTGCCGGAAGAGGGTAAAAGCGTG
>JGI20166J26741_11819473_pt1 | contig 10063 bp, 11 predicted proteins | sample TergutCu122P5_FD_26741 | JGI IMG/M metagenome (IMG submission 26741) | reverse complement strand
TCTACAAAGATGTTGTCAATCATAGTTGAGGAGGTGGGAGTTATTCTCGTATAAAAGGAAACTGTACCTTTTAAATTAAACATATTTAAAAGATTGATCAATTGGGTTTGTAGGTGATTGGGTCGGGAGAAGTCGATATTAAAGTCACCACATAGGATAAATTGTATTTTAGGATTATATAGAGATAGCAGAATTTCTTCCAGATGATCAAGAAAGTAATCTAGATCTCCTGAAGGGGCTCTATACAGGCACAAAATAATGAAAATTTCTTTCTAAAAGTTACTTTCAGAGCAGAGATTTCAAGATCTTTTTCCATACAGTGTTCACTAAGATTGATATTTGAAACGTGAACATCTTTACAGACAAAAATACAGGACCCACCACATTTTTGGGTGGTTCTACAGTAATTCGCACCCCGACTACATGAAGGAATATGGGACAAATTTAATTTATTTATGAGTTGTTCAAGTGGTGTTCAGAGATACAGATTATATGTGGCTTTATATCAAGCAGGGTTATCGTTAAGTTCATTCAATTTGCTTTTTAAACCTTAAATATTTTGGTTATAAATTATGAAATAATCTTTAACATCAGCAGCCCCTTTTCGTGATTTAGAAATTAAATAAGGAGATTCCTTTTTTAAGGCAGGCTGACAAGTTGGTGTAATGTTTGGTTTAGGTACAGGAGGAACTACCATAAAAAATCTGAGCTTCGAGAGGCAGGAATTTTGTTTCTAGAAGAGGATCTGCACAATTTCGATACTGAAGTATCAGAGACAGCTAAATCAGTATTACTTGTGACATTATTAACCTTAATGGTGTCAGATCCATATAGCTTCTTTTCCCCGGTTTCACTGAAATCTTCATCAACTTCCTCAATTACACTTTTGTCGTACACTAAGACAGTGTCACTTTTTGTATCATTCATAATCTTACTAACTCTAATACATTTGTCCTCCTCTACTTTCTTAGTTTCACTATTTACAATACACAAAACCCTAGTTTCATCTTTATTTACCTCTACATTCACCGATTCACCACCTGTTTCCTTTGCATTCAAAGTTTTGAGTTCAAACTCACTTACAGCTTCAGGTTCACTTATTTCATCTTCAACTGATCAAATTTCCTTGTATAAACTTGATTTGTCTTATTTATGTGTTATAATCACAAATTATAACATGCATCTTATTGTCGAGACTCATTTTGTGCTATGCTTGTTGTTATCTAATGACAAGTTCTATATCCACTCAGGTGGATCTCTGGAATACTAAATAATACTAAACAACAACAACAACCATCATCATCATGATCAAGCTCACATTCCTCTCCAGTCCAATTCAGAAATGTAACTGATGACTGCTTTATCAGAATGTTTCTTAGAATGTTTGGATACAAATATTTTTGCTATATCTCCAGTAGTGAGTGTAATTCCATATATTATGTTGTACTTTGCCCTCTGTCTGAGATGAAATTTGATATACAGAGTAACAGATGTTGGTTTGTCAAGTGACTGGTTATAACACTGACAGATATGTGTTATTTACATTTACTTTAGTGATATGTAGTAGCAATCATTATTGAACCCAGCACCCATTAAATACAAGTCTTGTCCAAAAATGCCTGAGTCACAGTTGGCTCTGGAATGGCAGCAGTTATAACTCTAATTATACTGTGGTGTATGAGGCCACGTGGGCCTTACATGTAGGCTTGACTAGCTAATGAGATTATTCTGAAGACCACCATCAGTTCCATTCAGTCTATTTAATTTGTTCTGTGGTACACTGTAATTAGTCTTTGTTCCATTGAGTAAGATAATTCCCAAGTAAATTTATAGCAACCATTCTGGGGCTACCTACCAGTCCAGAGGTTAGTGTACAAGCACTGAATTCCAAGGGTTTTAGGTTTCATCCCAGCTATTACCACTTATCTCTCAAACAATCAGCTGAAGCCAAGACTGGTTGGAGCCTCTAATTCAGGTGCAGAAAAACACCATGCCCAAACTTCGTATGGTCATAGGAGGGGCCAAAACACAGATTTATTGTCAAGCAACTATATGTCAGACATGTGTCCTTGCCATGGCATGGACCATCACAGTGGGTCTGACTAAGGTTGGAAATCAAGAAAAACCACTTCATTATTCTGAAAGTTGTATTTTGGCCCAAATTTAGAGCAGATGTTCAAATGTATGGCCACCCACCTTGATACACAGCCGACGATGATGCCGACGCAGCAGAGACTGATGTGTGCACTCAAAAATGCCAGGTTGCTACCTGATGGTTGCTGCCTTAATGATAAAGGCAAAAAGATCCTCTTCAGAATCAACTGGTGATGTGTAAATTAAGGCTTTAATGTGGCCCTATAGGAAGAAGTCCATTAGTGTGAGGTCTGGTGACTGGGGAGGCCAAGCCACAGGCCCACCCTGTCCAATCCAGCGATCGTTGTAGGTGGCGGTGAGACCTGACATGCAAAGTGAGCTGCAGTCTTGTCCTGCTGGACCACATGTTTCTGGTAGATTTTTTCCTCCAGTAACACCCAGTAAATATGTGCACTGAGCCATCGGGGTAACAAGTAAGGCCCAAGAAGTCATGCACAATGCCCACCCACATGACAGCAAAACGTTGTTGATGCCAGTGAACAGATGCAGCAAGAGGGTTTGCTTCTGGCCAAACATGGCTGTTGTTTCTAATGAAAATCCTACGTACATGAAAAACTTGATATATACATTGCCAGTTGATTCTGAAGAGAATCGCTGAGGCAGCAGTCTGGCACTTTTGAGAGCACAAGTCAATCTCTGCTGCTTTGGTGCCAGCTGCATATGGAGGTTGGTGCACATACATTTAAAAATGTGGTCTCAACTGATAACAAATTACAACTTTTTTTCAGAATACTTCAGTGGTGTTACTTGATTTCGAACCATAGTCAGACCCAATTTGATGGTCCATGGCACTGCAAAGACACGTCTCTGACATACAGTTGCTTGACAATAAATCTTTGTTTGGTCCCTTCTATCACCTCACAAGTTTGGGCATGGAGTATTTCTGTACCTGCATAATGACTTAACTGACAATAAAAACATGAGAAGACTATGAAAGTTATTTTTGCTGAATGTACTTGTCCAAATTTCAAAAAACATATTATTGTAATATGAGATCAGATTATGTCTGCATTCTGCTTGAAAGTACCTTACTCAAACACCATCTGAGACTGTAAAATACCTAAGATTTTTTTACTTCCTCTTCTGAATAATGAAAACAGGTAATGATTATCACAACTTATAATTATGTATAATTCAGCAATTAAAATCACGGTTACACACTGTTGGGACCGGTTATAACGTCTCCACGGTCTCGTGGAACGTTTGGTAATGTATGGTTATGTTCAGGAAACTTCGTCAAAAGCTTCCAGTTCGCAAGGACGTGGCCGCGTGGGGCAAGCTGGTGGACAAAGGAGTCTGATTCTAAACGCCATACAGTGCAGCAAGTGAGACGCGTGTGATTGCAAGTTTAGTGATGGTGCAAGTAACAAGCGGGGTAGTGTAGAATAAGCACAACAGTGGGGTTAACTTGTAGGAACCGTACAAATACAACAGTGGCGACGAGGATTCAGAATGAACCCTACAGATCTACAAAACGCCCTTTCAGCCGTTCCCAGAGAACAATAGCAACGTTTTGTACAGCTTCTCGATGCGCTCAGAGTGGGTCATAGCACTTCGGCGGCCGTCGCGCCACCGGCACAGGGAAATTCGCCGCTTCCCCAGCTATCAGATATTGAGTCCTTCGTGGTGGATGTGGAAAACCGACCCATTTCGACGATTGGCTAAGGCGTTTCGAGATTCCTCTACTGTGTGCAGCCCCTAAAATAAGCGAAAAGTAGAAAACAATGGTGTTAACGACCAAGCTTTCGACGGACGCTTTTGCCGAATTCCGTAAGTGCTGTCTCCCTAAAGACGTTACAGACTACAGTTACGAAGAGGCAGTGACAATGCTCCGTCTTCTCTTCAGTAAGAAACGTTCCGTACTTGCCGACCGTTACGACTGCATGCATCTCACTCGGGACGAAGGGGAAGAGTCCATGCACCTAATCAATCGATGCAAACCGGCCCCGAAGAGGTTCAAGTTCGACGAGTTGACTAAAGAACAATTCGACGCACTCATTCTAATCTCTGCGTTGAAATCGCTGGCCGACGAACCTCTCCGCGCTCGAATCCTGCAGAAGCTTAACCAAGATGGTGATCAAGTGCGTTTCGACGACATTATTACTGACTGCGTGGACTTCCTCACCACAAAGACCGACTGTCGAGTTTTCGCCAACGAAAACGTCCATCTGAACGCCGCACAGAAGCCACCGCAGGAACGTCGGCAACGCCGCAAGCATCCACCACCTCAAAAGCGCCAGCCATCCTAGCCAACGGCGTAGAATGATCCTCCGCGTCCATGTTTCCGCTGTGGAGACCTCCACTGGTGCAAAGATTGTCCACATTTGAATCCCCAGTGTAGCAAGTGCAAACGCACCGGACATATCGAGCGCCAATGTAATCACATTCGCAATCGTCGCTCCAATCTCACACACAGTAAGGTTGGCCTCAAACAGATTAGGTACTGTGCGTCAGTCACCGAAGTCGAACGACTTGTTGAAGATGGAAGTCGACGTTAACGGCGTACAGGTCCAATTCTACCTTGACACTGGGGCGGAAGTAAATATCATCAGCAAAGAGACATTTGACTACATTGGTGCTCCTAGTCTTTAGAAATGTGACAAAGTGACAAGCATGTATAATGGTCAGACGGCGACATTCCTCTGTAAAGGATGTGCTATGTTCAAACGTCGCGACCACGTTACAGAAGATGTGTTCTATATCGCGCCATGAGGATCCCTTAACCTACTCAGCTCAGCGTCTAGGGCTCTATATCGCTGACACAGAAGCTTCTGTGTCAGCGGTTAATACAATTTCAACGAAGAACCCGTCGACATCCAGTGTAAAATCAGACACAGTTGCCTCGCTGAAAAATTCCTTTCTTGACGTTTCCAAGGACGGGCTCGGCCAGTGCACAGTGACGAAGGCGACGCTCACTCTCACCCTACGTCTATCTACCGATTGTGGAGCAAGAGCTTGACAATCTTCTCAACTTGGGCGTCATTAAACCTCTAAGGCACGCAGATTGGGCGGCCCCAGTTATGGTTGTCAAAAAGCCTGATGGATCAGCCCGGCTTTGTGTTGACTACTCAACAGGGCTCAACGATGCCCTCCAGCTGCATCAGCATCCTTTGCCTCTACCGGATAATATTTTCGCTACCCTTAATGGGGGTAATGTATTCTCATAAATCGACTTCTCTGGTGCATATCTGCAGGTGGAACTCGATGACGACTCGAAGCAGCTGTGCAACATCAACGCACACCGGGGTGTTTATGAATACCAGCGTTTGCCATTTGGCGTCAAAAAAGCACTGGGTATCTTCCAGGCAATCATGGACAATATGATCGCAGGACTGCAATTTGTAACGGCCTCTCTGGACATTATAGTTGTGAGTCGCAGCCCGGACGATCACAGGCGCCACTTACATGCTCTATTCGATAGAATCAGCGAATATGGGTTTGGCGTGTGCCTCGGGAAGTGCTCCTTCCAGCCATCAGTAAAGTACCTCGGGTTCATCTTCGACAAAGACGGACGCCGCCCGGACCCTCAAAAGATCACTGCTGTAGCCGACATGCCGGCACCCACCAACATAACTGCACTCCGCTCCTTCCTTGGGCTGGTCAATTACTTCCAGTCTTTCGTCCCTAACATGCGCTCTATCCGCCAGCCCCTTGAAGAGCTCCTCAAGAAGGATAACGAATGGATACAGTCAGCTCGCTGCCAACGAGCGTTGGAGAGCATTAAAGGCGTTCTTAATTCGGACCTCCTCCTCACTCACTATGACATGTCGCTTGAAGTGATAGTCGCCGCGGACGTGTCAGAACACGGACTGGGCGCCGTCATACAACACCGGTGGCCAGATGGCTCAGTCAAGGCCATTGCTCATGCTTCATTTTCACTGAAACCGGCAGAACAGAACTAAAGCCAGATTGAGGAAGGTCTGGCACTAATTTTTGCCATAAAGAAATTCCACAAGTATATTTATGGACGGCATTTCACACTTCTTACGGATCATCGACCTCTTTTGTCGATATTGGAAACCGCAAGGGTGACCAGTTTATTCAGCCAATCGCCTACAATGCTGGGCCGCAACCCTTCTTGGCTATGACTTAAGGATCGAGTATAGGAAGTCAACAAATTTTGGTCAGCTGATGAACTCGCTCGTCTTAGTTCGTCACACTCGAAGTAGTCGTCGTCGCTGCTCTGCAAGCCGCGTTCGACATGGGCGTACTGACCAGTTACCTTCCGGTGACCTCAGACTTCTCCGCCAGCACGCTGACTGGTCACAGCTCGAAGGGTTCTACCGACACCGATAGTTGTTCGCGGTCGAGCAAGGATGTATTCTGTTCAGGGAACATGTGGTTAATCCAAGCGTGCTGCGGACCAAAGTTATCAAACTCCTTCACCAAGGACATCCGGGGATCCTACGAATGAAGTCACTCGCACGCAAATACGCGTACTAGCCGGGCATGGACCATGAAATTGAAGAAATGGTTCGTATATGCAGGCCTTGCGTAGCAGCAGCAAAGCAGCCTCTCAAGGCAACACTGCACTCGTGGCCTCCAGCAACAAAACCTTGGGAGCGCATTCATATAGACTTTGCTGGTCCACATCTGGGAAGGCACCTCCTCTTCGTCGTGGACGCCTACTCACAGTAACCCATTGTTATTTCAGTGTCCAGCACGACGTCCCGGCAGACAGTGGCAATACTTTGTAAACTGTGTGCCCAACATGATGTTCCAGAGACAATTATCAGTGACAACGGGACGCACTTTACCTCACACAAGTTCAGGGAGTTCTGTAAGGCTAACAACATCAATCACATTCTGTCACCACCGTACCACCCCCAAACAAATGGATGGACCGAATGCTTTGTCGACACCTTCAAGCGCGGCCTCCTCAAACTGAGAGGGGAGGGAGATATGGATAAAATCTTGCATATATTCCTGCTGGCTTACAGGACGACATCCAGCTCCACTCTTCCACAACAACGTTGTCCTGCTGAACTGTTCTTCGGACATAAGCCCCGGACGACACTGGACCTTCTTCCGACCAAGCAACCAACAGGACGTGACATTAAAAATGGAACAACAATTCAACCGCTGACATGGAGCAGTCGCCCACAACTTTGACGGGGGAGACTCTATGTTCGATAATGCCAATCTCATGACTGGAAGGCAGGATCAGTCGCTACACAAATTGGCGGCCGTCTCTACGACGTGACACTGGCCGATGGATCGACCTGCGGGTTTCATGCCAACCAAATGCGGCTGAGATCCACACAACTGATGGACTATGTCTTCACAGCATTTGCAGACGCTTTCAACCTGCCCATTCAACCCCCGCAAGTTGCCAAAGGGGATGAACAAACAGTGGACCACAACCAACAGACAAGCAATTAGGGGACTCCAGCTTTGGACGACATAAAACCGGAGCAGTCAAGCAACGCATTGTTGGAACCCCGCCGTTCTACATGAGGTCACATTCCAAAGAAACAATTTGAGTTGGACCCAAGAAGGAAAACATACAAGTATCCATAAATTGGTTCCAATGGTACAAGTACTTTTCCTTTGATTTTTCTAAACAGGGGAGGTGTTGGGACCCCTGGTTATAACATCTCAGCTGTCCCGTGGAATGTTCGGTAGTGTCTGGTTATGTTCAGGACACTTCATCAAAAGCTTTCAGTTTGCAAGCACGTGGGCCAAGCTGGTAGACAAAGGAGTCTGATTCTAAACGCCGTGCAGTGCAGCAAGTGAGACGCATGTGATTGCAAGTTTAGTGATGGTACAAGTAACAAGCGGGGTAGTGTAGAATAAGCACAACAGTGGGGTTAACTTGTAGGAAATGTACAAATACAACACACACACACACACACACACACACACATACCTTGACTCCTGTCTCCTTTTCTTCCACAATTCTCTTCACAGTGGATGGAAACAGCATCACAAAACTGAGAACTGTGATTACTGGTAGGAGGGCAGAGAAGATTGGTGTGGAGAAATCTTGATTCTCTTCAATATATGGGAATGCCTGGACTGAAAACTATAAAGAAATGATCATGTCTATTGAAACTGCCTTGTCTGCATCATGCTATAAAAAGGTACTGCTTTTTGACTGTACATTTCCTGTGATAATGTAGGTGGCTCTAACACACTATGTGTCAGTCTTTACACTGGTACGTTTGAAAGAATATGATTCTAATGTAGTAACACAACATGGACTTTATATAATCAGTTACAGAAGGGGCCTTTTGTGTTATTAAATACTATAGGGCTCAAAGCTTTACCATTACCTAGAACTGTTTTTATCAAAATATAGTTAGGAAATTTATACAGTCTCTTTGTCTCACTCAAAAGAATGATTATGACTGGACACACATGTATTGTCAGGTGTCAAGTCAGTGCCACATAGTCTACTGATAAAAATGTGTGCCTGATGTATGAAGAATTCAGTAGGAGATGGGCAGTCATGTTACCAATGCACATGCTACTCAACGTAGACACATTCCCAGTTCAAAGTGCAGGATTGACCTAAGGGCTGCGGTTTTGTGTGTTCTTCAAACACAACAACATTTCAGTAAGCTGTAATATGCAGTTACACTAGCCAGTGGAGAATCTCTTAATTTGGATATGTGTCCATATGTCCTCCTTTATTTGACTTACTTCTCTGAGTTTATTCAAACTACAGAGTTTAGTAACTGAACATTGTGAACATAATTCATTAATTACATTCCAGTATCTTAATCTGCATGTAATAAATACTTTGTAGTACATCAATTCTATTGAAGGGCCCAGCATTACTTGGCATAAGCATTATTACCTGAAATATTAGAAAATCCTGTGCCAACATATTTTCATACACTTGTTTTCTGTGGGAGAATGTTTAAAGAAATGATAATTACAATATTACACATGAAAAAACGAAGAATAATTTAGAACAATATAACACCTACATACTTTAAATTTTATGTTGTTATTTATTATATTGTGTTGTAAGGATATCCATATATTATAAGTTGTGTTATAATATATAAATTGTAATCTGTAATTGACATGTCCAGTGTTGCATGTGTGACTGAATGGATGAACAAATAATCCAAACCAAATCAAACCAACCACAATGTATTAGTACAGAAAAATCCCCCAGAGCATCAATATGCAGAATTTGCCCATCATCCATCAGCATACCTTGAAATGTCACTTAATAGTAACTTGTATTTTAAAAAACGGAGTTCTATGCAGATTTCAATGCCAATATAGATTTTGAACAACAACAATGACAACTACTACTACTACTACTACTATTGCTGCTGCTACTATTACTACTCCTTCAGACAACTACCACCTCCATCCAACCCCATTATTCAGCTTAATATACAACACAGCTGATAAAGAACCCTAAAAAGTAATTATGACATTTATATCTGAATAGGGATAACTAAAGAATATGTAGCATGAACATTAAACTTACCTGAAATTCAGACATATTTACTCCTTGCAGTGTCATGAATGCTTTATCTATTAGCAACTGGAGGCCCAGAAATGCAGATGAAATATACAAATCTGTAAGAAGATTATTTCATAACTTTGCTTGTTTCATCAAGGTGTTTATGGTTTTGCTGAAGTCTAAGTAACAAATCATTATAATTACAATACCAATTACCAATTTAAAATTTCATGCTACTCCACTCATTAAAACAGCATGAAATATTACTCACAATCTCAAAGGGTTTGAGCCACATTGAGCTGTGAAAACTATACGGTGTATTTGTTACATATATTATCAGCCTTACCTTCAAATGTTAGCCCAGAGAAAGCAGGAAACAACTGTGCAGTAGAGAAACTGTTTGAAATCCGTATCTTATACTTCAAATCATATACATCTCCATCTTGGCGCAAGTCTTCAAATACAACTGCACAAGTGGAT
>JGI20166J26741_11819362_pt1 | contig 10064 bp, 6 predicted proteins | sample TergutCu122P5_FD_26741 | JGI IMG/M metagenome (IMG submission 26741) | reverse complement strand
CTTAAATTGCAATTCTAATACTTGTCTTGTAATTTAATGTTTCATTCTTAATATACTTCAATAAATATTGTTGTGTTTGACGTACATACCCACTTACCTATATACTTGTAAGGTTGGTTATGTACGCAGGTGGCTTATTTGACCCAAGGGAGGAAAAGATGACCTGGGGATTGAGTTCAGTTTGACCTTGGAGATGGAGGCAACATATCCTCCTAAACATCAATAATGCAGTGTGCTTGTTCATACACATTGCTGCCACTCAAAAACCATACCAAAATTAACAGTGAGTCACTAGGGAATTGTCATATCAGAAATAAGAAATATGAGTAGCCTTTGGTGGCACAATGTGCACAGTAGGGTTCATGAACATCCACCACTGGATTCCAAAGTTAGTATGTGGAGACACATACATACACACACACACACACACACCATAAAATACAACATGATGTAAAAACATTATGAAGCAATATCTCACTCCCTGCATACACAGTCATACCAATATCCTACATTGTACTTATATTCCCATTTGTACTATCATATACACAGTATGGTTATTTTCACTACTGTTAGTGCTGCTGCTGCTGTTACTACTAATAATACTACTACTACCACCACCACCAACAACAATAACAACAACAACAATGTATCTTACGCTTTGTCACTATCCCAAGCTCTTTCCTTGCACGATATCCACGGTATTCTGAAAGAGAGAAAGTACTTTTCAGATTGTTATTCCTGTAATTATAGATGTCTGTTGGGTTTTATGTCTCTTGACATTTTAAACTGAGTAAGATATGTACAGCTGTTGTAATAATTTTGAGAGAATGAAATGGCCAGTACATGTGATGTGCTGCGGTCAGCAAGAAATGCTTACAGAACTTTGGTTGGAAAGCCTGAATGGAAGCGACCACTTAGAAGATCTAGGCACAGAGGGAAGGATGGTACCAAACTTTATCTCAAAGAAAATGGGTGTGAGATTAAGAATAGAGCTCTTGTAAACATGGCAATGAAATTCTGGTTCTATAAAAAAGTGGCCCTTATTTGGCCAGCTAAGCAGCTATGCAGTTGTCATGAAGGGCTCTTCTTTGTGGAGATTTTTTTGTAACTTACTTTTTTCTCATTCAATTCTAGGCATGCATTACATTAGATTTTTATTAATCCTTTTTGACAAAAATGGTATAGGACACACCAACAGTTGCTATATATACAACTACTCATATGAATAATCATACTTGTCACCAGCATATTCCATACAAAGTTACATGTTCTGTAGATATACATAGTTTCCCATTCTTTAAAATAATCATATATACTTACATTTTCTGTGTTAAATATTCACATGACCAATATTTATTTGTATATTTGTATCATCAGCAAACTGTACAGTCTTTGACCCATGTGTATTGAATGGTTTATTTGCAATTAAGTCTTGTTTCAGCTCGATGATGGATTATCCATTTTGAAACAGGTGCCTATGTAGAGTAAGAAAATATATGTTTTGTTTTGACTGAAGATTATTATCTTTTAAATTAACTCACTTTTAGAGTTTGTAGAAGAGAGTTTTGTAATTAAACATTTATTTGTCAAACTATACTTTTTAAAATTTTCTCAGTCTGGAAATGTTTTAGGATCTTAAAAATAATTTTTATGTAGTTTACGACATGCCTTTTAAATTTTCTTGAAGTAGAAATTACAAAGAGCACTGATGATGGCAAGTGGAGCCAATATGTGTCTGGTGATGTTAAAATGCAATAGTATGTTGTTGGTAATATTAAGCAAATTGAATTGTTGGACTGACATGAACACTATGAAAAATGTACACAATTAGTACAATTAACCTTTTGCCACACGACACAGTCAAATACAATAAAATTACAATTTCTTGTCATGTTTAACATTTTGATTTACAGTGTTATAAATGACATTCAAATTAACTGGTCTAGTAGTGTCAATATACAGTGAATGCAGATATGTTAAAAAAAGAAAATTATACGTTACACACAACACTGATTCTTACGTTTCTGGATGATGACAGAAGCTGATTCCTCAGTCAAATTTGAACTGGTCTTTGATATCTTGTGTTTGTTTTTGACCTCTTTCTTTGTTATACAGTCATCTGCAAATACAATTAATATTGTACATGAACATAATCAGTACTGTGATGATGTCAGGGCACAAACCACCACAGCATAGCAATGTAACTAAATAAATTTAAAATAATGGTGATACTTTGTAAGTGGGTGAATCTAAATTTGTTGAAGTTAACAAATATAAATAGTATTTTCTTTTATTTTTGTATTAATGCATAAGTAAATTAATTTTTTTAAGTATAACAGTTTGATTTATTTATGAGGGATCTTTTTATGTTGTAAAAACATCTAATTCTATTATTGGTAATGATCAGTATTATTTAGTACATGTTTTATTATGTGTACTTTTTTAAGAGGGACTGGGTAGAAGTCTGCGATGTAAGTAAACAATTATGTATCTCCCATTAGTCAGTTAATGTTTAAAATATGCTGTCTGAAAGTAATTAAAAATGAACATGACTATCAGCACAAAGCTTTTTCAGAAGAAAAGTTTTATTATGCACTGGCCAATGTCCATAATTTTAAGAATAACAAAACTAATTCTTTAGCCAGTATTTTTTTAATGTAATTTGAATTATCATATTCGTTATTATGTATAAAATTTGCTTTATTGTGTCTAGAGTAAATAAATTGAAGGAAGGAAGAGCTAATTTATGTAACTAGAAGTGGTGTCTGTTACCTGTCAAGACTTAACAGTAGGAGTGTTGAGTACTGTGAAGGCAGGTAACAAATGCATTATAGTTTCCACTGCTTCTCAGTTTGCACCATTGTTTTTTCAAGTATAATATGCCCGGTGCACATATGAGAAAGCCAGCCACACTTACCAAAATAAAAAAAAAACCATAAATACTGTATATACTTAAACGTACCATTAAGTCAGCAGTTTTGTGTACAATGCCATAGCGGGAAATAACAGAAAAGATTATGTCACATCAGTTTGTTTTTAAAAACAAAATTTAGTGATGTGTAAGAATGATTCAGTGTTCTGAAATTCTTAGGTTTAATGGAAGTGTTGACCCATATAAGCTGTTCACATCTTCACCTTGTTACAGTCCAGAAGTACCAGTCATAAAATTCAGTGCTTGTTTCTTGCAGTGCACCAAGTTTTAGTGTATAATGTACACACAGTAATGAGAATTAAGTCAGAGTGTATTGTGGATGTGTACTATAGAAAATGGGCAATTCAGTTATTTTAGATCTTTCGAGATGAACGTGGTCAGAGTTGGTTCCAGAACGGGTTTAAGTACCTTCATACACTGAACAGACCAACAAACTGATGCTGATTTGTGTAGTTACCAAATAAAATATTTTTATGTAACTTTTGTGCGCTCTTGTGATTTGTGGTTCAGATAGCTGGTTACTTTGTTATTGGTTAGGTCTATTGATTAACTTCAAAAGTACAATGCTTACTATATGCACTCTTTTTTCCTAAAACATGGTTTCCAGTTTTCCAATATGCATACCAGTGTAAACTGGCTGAAAAGAACAATGATGACATGTAACACCTGCGCTAACGTTAAAGCAATAGAGGCAATGTATGTATAACGCAACATTGAGGGGCAATTGTGCAACCACTGTTGCAGCATAAGTATTACAGAACCTGAGTGTGTATTTGTAGCCCTAGGTATCCAGCATGCAATATGCATGGGCCATACTGTCATCTGTGGCCTGACCCACTCTAAAATGCTTTTTTTCCACATTGTCTCATAAATGGGACAATTTTGGAAAAAAAAGTTATTGAACATAAAATGTGTGTTTTGATTTTCTCTACGACTTTTGCCTGAAACGTTTTTCATTCTGAGAAAAAGTGAGCAAGATATAATTAAAATGTGTACTGGTCTTCATGCAAAGTACCCTTTATTCTTGTCAGATTTTAATGAAACTTGAATTTTCCCAACAGAGTTTCAAAAAATACATAAATATGAAATTTCATGAAAATCCGTCCATAGGGAGCTGAGTTGTTCCTTGTGGACAGGTGGACAGACATGACAAAGCTAATAGTTGCCTTCTACAACGTGAATGCATCTAAAAACTCTTGAATTCTGCACACATCATGTAATTATACATTTGTATGTTTCTCACAATAAACAATGATTATTTCCATCAACAGTATTAACCAGTTTGTGTGTGTGATGGGGACACTGTTTTCTACAAAAAGTAACTGAATTTGTAAATACTGTTTAGACAAATTTCAGGCTTTGAAGTGTTAAGAATACCAATTACTACACCTTTTATTCAAAACAGCTGGAGGAAAGGATGAATTTGTAACAGTTATTAATGTAACAGGGTTAAAAAAAATGTTATGTTGCTATGTTTCAGATTGATGAGTTCCTGCACTGTATTTCAGAATATTTTAATTACAGTGAAACAACCTGTTGGTTATAAACATATTTGAGGTAATGTGGATGGGGTGAGGGGGGAATATATATATATATATATATATATATATATATATATATATATATCCTATCAATACTTCGCAACAATTTTAGTGCCCAGTGTTCATGTTAGATGAGATGCTATTGGCCTTCTGGGAAAATGAAGCTGGCATTTCTTGGCATAATTACATTTTGGGACATCAAGTTGAAGGTCATACTTGAAGCCTGCCATGTGCAATCCCAACCAGCACTATGGCTGGAAAATATCTCACTTCATTCACCTGTCCCCAGCAGAATCACAAGAGATCACTTGCAAATGGAACAGTGAAATTTGGACTTAGTTCATATTTCATTAGGGACACTTAGTGTAAAAAATAACTGAAATCAAATGAAATGTCAGCAGAAATATTTTGTTCCTACCTGTCATAAATGATGTACAAGGAACCACACCAAGTTAATTTTTTGTGGTCATCTGTAGTATACTTGTAACACGGTCATGTTTAACTACTTGAACTTTGACTACTGAGAGCACCTTGTTAGTATTATGTAGTATGGGAATTTATTTTAAATTAGGACAAATCCATATGAAATATTGCATTTGGCCAGGGACTTGCCACTGTGAAATTTACTGTCAGGCCAGAAGTACTAGCATGTTAATAATACCATATTCTGTCTTTGCAAGAAGCATATAAAATTCTATGTGGTTTTATTATTATTTTCTTCTACAAAACATGCAGACCAGCCTTGGGGCCCACCCACTTTCCTTGTCAATATGTAATGGGAGTTCTTTCCCCAGAGGTAAGGCGGCCGAAGCGTGAAGCTGACCACTTATCTCCATCCAATGCCAAGTGGAGCTACACCTCTGCTCCCCCTGTATGTCTTTATGGCTTGCAAGGGGCACATTTACTTCACTTTATTTTACTTTACTTTAACTTTATTATTTTTCATATTTCAGTTTCTTCATTGTAACCTTTAGAGATATTAGTATAAAAATTCTTTTATTGTGAATGCATCATATGTTTCAGTGCCTTGTGTTAAAAAGAGTATCATCATGTAATCTAGCATGTGGATTTGCTGGAAACAGTAATTATGATTAGCAGAGGTGGAGGTTACTGAAAAGGCAGTTCTGTGGATGATTTCCAAAACATTTGCAGTCAGAAATAATTACATAAAATGTGACTATGTAATGCCATTTTATTACCTCACAAATGGACTTTTTACATACAGTTAATAATTCCATCACCAGTAACAGATGGAATACAGTGATCATCTTTTACATTCCAATACAATTAAAACATATTACAAGATTAATGCTCTAACAATATCTTTCTGGAAATCAACCAAATAATAAGCATGCGAGACAAAATATACTGCATGGTAATTACAATATACATGTGACCTCCAATTAGTGTGCCCCTGGCCAATGCTCATTCATGGTAAAGTGATGTAAAAATATTCATGTTACTTTAATCTGAATATTTTCTATGCACTGTGTAAATGCAGCATGAAAACTAGTGCTAAGACTGTGGGCCATCCATTTTTCATTGCTGTCTTGGGATAAATTTAAAATGCCACAGCTGCCTCTGTTGGCTGACAGCAACCCTCTTTATGGGGGGACGCAGCTAGCAGTGCATTCACCCATCCTTCCAACAGCCGTGTGTGCCCAGCCATGAGCCTGACTGTGAGGATGCAGCCACAGCACAGGTGGGTATTTCACATCTTATGTGATTGTTTACTTAATGTAATTTAATTTAACTATATGTTACCTTATGCAGAGAAGTGAATATTCCTTTTTTACTCACTTGTTATTGTATTTACGTATATTTATATTTTAACCAATTAACTCTGTTATGCAGAGTCCCTTTATGGAAGCTATTAGCTGCCCAGCTAATGAAAAAATTCTACAAAACTTATGGATCTTGAAGGTATATTATTGTGTTCACACAATCCAACCACTGGTCTCTACACTGTGACAGATAAATTCATTCCCTACACTCCCATCCTATTTTTTACAGATCAATTTTAATGCTATACTCACATCTATGCATATATAAGTATCATAAATTTGGGTACCTTCCATTTGTCCCTTTTTCACATTCTCTTGAATTGTGTTTCAGTGAAGAAACTGATCTTTTTGGTTAAATAATTTCCTTATTAAAGCAATGACATTTTGTTTGATCCTGTTCAAGGAACCAAATGTATCCTATATGGAATCTGCTACTATATACAATCTGTGTATCAAGCAGTAAAGCTACATTCAGTAATGTTACATTCTTTTAGCATAATGAAGAGCAATATAGTTAACTGCGATAAAACCAGCAGTGTTATGTAATGCTTAACTATTGCTGCTGACTTCTGCAGTAGTAGAATCTTGTTTACCAGAATTCTTGCGGAGTTTGAACATATTGGCAGCAATGCTGCGCTTCGCCAAGAAGGCACGCATCATTGATTGCACCTTTATGACTTTCTTCACCTGGGTTTCATACAACCTGAACAATGCAAAACAAAGCAGTTTGAAAGAGTCTTCAGGTTATTATGTAAATTTTATAGTTGAAAATAACTTCCTCAATAAATATTTAAACCAAAGAAAGACATGCTGGATGTAAGGGAGACAGTTGTAATACATACAGCTTCGTCTAATGGTAGGGCAGTAAAAGAAAGCAGGCGCCATTCAATGAATGGGGTTTTCTACATGTTAATTAGGACATCACTTATTTCTAAACCATATAAGGACACGCTTTAGCAACGATATGTGAGGAATAGAAATTTATGTGGAACTGAAGTGGGAAATCTCTTGAGAAATTTTCAGCCTGAAGACTGTGAGTGACAGAAAGATATAATTGAATATTTGGGATAAGGGAAGAGAAGTGAATTGAACCAGCTCATGACCATGTCCAGTGATGGACTCGGTCTGCTACCAGAGGTAAGTAGTAGTGTACTTCTTCCCCATATTATTAATGCAGTGAATCATTAGCTGACCGGTATTCATCTTATGGGTTCCACAACTTTCGCTCTTGTCTATTCTGACTTCAGAGCCATCTTTTAAATTGTCCACCTACAGCATGACTGAATATTAAGTACAAAATGTCAAATGGCTGTACCCCCCAAATGAATTGCTATATTGCTACAACTTGTGCAGAATTCTTAAGTCCACACACTACCATTTAGTTTGTTAGGTATGTGTGTCTCCCAAACATAGTGCTATATCACTACAATTTTTGAAACATTTTAAATTTGAATTTTAGATTTTAACATAGGCCCCAGTATTTTGCAAACACTAAAGCAATCTAGAAGACACAAACCCAACATTTTTCCTTAAGAAGTAAACAGGAAGAGTGGCAAACATATTTTGGGTTGTGATTGGTAGACTTTCTCTTTGGGCCATCTGCACAAAAGAGAGAGAGAGAGAGACAGGCATAAAACAAGGACTTTGTGGAGGCCATATTATTGGTTCTTGATGCCCAATACACTGATCAGGAAAATGGTTATAATGCCCTGCATGAACAGTAGGCACAAAATGTGGTCATGCTCCATCTTGCATTACTCTAATTCTGTAAAACTGTCCCATTGAGAAATGGATAACACAGAACTGCTGTCATTCATTGCATCTTGCAACATTTACTTTACAGTCATCCTGTGTGTCCTTGGCTTGTATTTATACACATGCTTTGGGAGCCTATCACAAGTTGTATAACAGAATATTAGAATAATATATTATTGTGTGACCCTATACTGGGAAGACTACATTTTGGAACTAAGAGTTGAGATGTTAGCACAAATAGGCATATTAGTGTTCTTTTTTTTATTATTCTCTGTTTTGTTTGTAACACACTTGTAAAAATGACTGTATATAAACAAAGGATAATAGTTTGACAAAGTAACCGTACATATGCCTTCATATCTTCCAAGAACACTCTCTGAAATGTGGGTGTGATATGTGAAAGTATCAGCAATGTACGTTGGAAGAAGCACAATGTACAACAATGACAACTTTAGGACTTACACCATGCTACTCAAATTGCAAAGTCTGAAAGTTTTGAATAAATATGCTGACATATTTTCAAAGCGTGTTTTTCTTTGTGATTTTATGTATTGTGTACTTCTTGAGATTCATTTACGGCTTATATGAATCTGACAGCAGGGCAGTGGGCACCAAACTTTCTACAGTTATATTAAATGAATAATATAACAATATTATGCCTTTTGTACAACAGCTATACAAAGCAGACTGGACTCCATCACTTCAGTGGTGTCTTTATGTACCTTCTAGCTCCCATGATGTAATATTTAAATACTGACAGAATATTGCATATGGAATCAAATTACCTTTGCAGTTTATGAAATTCCGTTAATAATTAAATATGTAGTTATGTCTTAACTGAAATGATTTTTATGGTGTCTGAATAGTTTGTTTTATCATAATACAATACTATCCACACTCTATCACATTTATTTTAACTTCTCAGATGACAAATTACAGCCCTTTATACCGTTACCAGTGTTTGTTTTGATTTAAGTTTGGCAAAATAAGGTTGAATGATAGTTACACATAGAGAAAATGTACTGTAATGGTAACTTAAAAAAGTCAAAATGCATATGCTGAAAAGAAATAGGATTAAATGTAATGAAGTGTGAATAGTGTTGTGTTGTGATAAATTAAACTATGTATTTTATTCATTAATAGATGAAGAGTATCAGTTCTGTAACACTGCATGCACGTACAAGTTTATTACTGCAAAGCTGTTCACATTAACAGGATTCTGAAATAATTTTCATTTGTATGTCATTAAATATTCACCAGATGGAAAAATTTTCCATATAAAGTTTCTAGCTATTAATGAGGTATATATATTTCATTCCATGCACAAATTGTTTGCACAGTGAGCTCTTAGAGGAAAGTCAGTAGTTTCAGTTAACCACATTCAGTGTGGACAACCATTACCAAATTTAACTGAAATGTGGTCAACAGTTTTGGAGATAAAACATAAAGATCAGTGTGCACAGAACCTCTGTCATATGAGAGCATTTTATGTAAGTAATGCACAGACAGGTTTTCTCTTTGTGGTGTAAAGGCCCTAGTATTCTTAACTGAGGCACCATTAAGGGAGAGCTGTCTCCTAAATGCCTTTTGTCACTTTTCTTCCAGACCCAGATTCCACCAAACAAAACTGTTACTAAACTATATGTGAATATTGTAACGAACTGTTGGGTTAAAAAATATGCAGGCTATTTATTAAGGATCTGGGTCATGTCACTTTCTCAAGAATAACTCTGTCGTGGAGCTTGTTTCAAGCTGACACAGCTGTAACGCACACATAAATTCCTGAGAGCACACAGTGTTACACTATTACGATGAACTGACAGTTGATCACAGCAACACATATATGCATACTCTTAACTTTATTCATAGCATTGTCATAATAAGGAATAACACAGAATGGCCCATGAATCACAACTAAGAACATTTGTTATATATACAGGAATTTGGTTACAACATGTTTCTGCTGGAATAGGCCATCATCATGTAATACAAAATACCAAAAAATACTAAGAAGGATTAATTAAAATGTTTGAATTTAATGAGATCTGTATA
>JGI20166J26741_11819251_pt1 | contig 10064 bp, 7 predicted proteins | sample TergutCu122P5_FD_26741 | JGI IMG/M metagenome (IMG submission 26741) | reverse complement strand
CACGCTGCGTGCGGTCGCGGATCACCTTCGCCTCGCGGTCGGCGCCCTCGCGGACCTTCTTCTTCGCCTCGGCCTTCGCCCCTTCGGCCTCCAGGGCGGCGAGGTCCTCCTCGGCCTTCGCCAGGCGCGCCGCCAGGTCCGCCTCGCCCCGCTTGGCGATCTGGTCCTTCTCCAGGCTCACCTTCGTTTCGAGTGTCGGCGAGTCGCGGTGGCGGGCCGCCTCGTCCACGCTCGTAATCATGTACGCGGCGAAATAGATGACCTTCTCCAGGTCCTTCGGCGCGATGTCCAGCAGGTAGCCGAGCCGGCTCGGCACGCCCTTGAAGTACCAGATGTGCGTGACGGGCGCGGCCAGCTCGATGTGCCCCATGCGCTCGCGCCGGACGGCGCTGCGCGTCACCTCGACACCGCACCGCTCGCAGATGATGCCCTTGAAACGCACCCGCTTGTACTTGCCGCAGTAGCACTCCCAGTCGCGGGTCGGCCCGAAGATCTTCTCGCAGAACAACCCGTCGCGCTCCGGCTTGAGCGTGCGGTAGTTGATCGTCTCCGGCTTCTTCACCTCACCGTGGCTCCACTGGCGGATCTGCTCCGCGGTGGCCAGTCCGGTGCGCAACTCGTCGTAGGCGTTGGTGTCCAGCACTGTCAGTTCTCTTTCCTTGATCGGACGATCATCGGGACGGGTGGCGTGTGGCCACGCCTCGCCGGACGGGAGCGCCGCCCGGCGGGCCGGCTACAGGTCGGCCACGAGATCGAACGAGTCGGCCGCCAGACGGCTGGCCCGGTCGATCGCGAGGTCGTCGGTCGGACGGAAGTCCTCGTCGGGATCGCGCAGTTCGATGACGCGCCCGTCCGCCGAGAGCACCTCGACGTTCAGGCACAACGACTGCATCTCCTTGACCAGAACCTTGAAGCTCTCGGGGATGCCCGGCTCGGGGATGTTCTCGCCCTTGACGATCGCCTCGTACACCTTGACACGCCCGGCGACGTCGTCCGACTTGATCGTGAGCATCTCCTGCAGTGCCCAGGCCGCGCCGTACGCCTCCAGGGCCCACACCTCCATCTCGCCGAACCGCTGGCCGCCGAACTGGGCCTTGCCGCCCAGGGGCTGCTGCGTGATCATCGAGTACGGACCGGTCGAGCGGGCGTGAATCTTGTCGTCCACCAGGTGGTGCAGCTTCAGCATGTACATGTAGCCGACCCCGACGCGCGCCGGGTACGGCTCGCCGGAGCGGCCGTCGAACAGCCGCGCCTTGCCGTCGGCGTCGACGATGTGGGCACCGTCGCGGTTCGGCAGGCCGGCACGCAGCAGACCGCCGATCTCCCCCTCGGTCGCCCCGTCGAACACGGGCGTCGCGACGTGCACCCCCGGCTCGGCGTGGCCGAGGCCGACCTCGCGCAGCCGGTTCGCCCACGGTTCGTCGATACCCTCGATGTCCCAGCCGGAGTGCGCGATCCAGCCGAGGTGCGTCTCGAGCACCTGGCCGACGTTCATCCGGCTCGGCACGCCGAGCGGGTTCAAGACGATGTCGACCGGCGTGCCGTCCTCCAGGAACGGCATGTCCTCGACCGGCAGGATCTTCGAGATGACGCCCTTGTTGCCGTGGCGTCCGGCGAGCTTGTCGCCCTCCTGGACCTTGCGCTTGCTCGCGACGTACACCCGCACCAGCTGGTTCACGCCCGGGGCCAGTTCGTCGGAGTCCTCGCGGTCGAACACGCGCACCCCGATGACCGTGCCGGACTCGCCGTGCGGCACCTTCATCGACGTGTCGCGCACCTCGCGGGCCTTCTCGCCGAAGATGGCGCGCAGCAGCCGCTCCTCCGGGGTCAGCTCCGTCTCGCCCTTCGGCGTGACCTTGCCGACGAGGATGTCGCCCGTGGTCACCTCGGCGCCGATGCGCACGATGCCCCGGTCGTCGAGGTTCGCGAGCATGTCGTCGCCGATGTTCGGGATGTCGCGGGTGATCTCCTCCGGGCCGAGCTTCGTGTCGCGGGCGTCGACCTCGTGCTCCTCGATGTGGATCGAGGTCAGGACGTCCTCGGCGACGATGCGCTGGCTCAAGACGATGGCGTCCTCGTAGTTGAGACCCTCCCACGGCATGAACGCGACGAGCAGGTTGCGTCCGAGTGCGAGTTCGCCCTTGTCGGTGCACGGTCCATCGGCCAGCGGCTCGCCCTGTTCGACGTGCTGACCCGGGACGACCATCGGTCGCTGGTTCACGCACGTGCCCGCGTTCGACCGGTAGAACTTGTCGAGGCGGTACGCCGCATACGTGCCGTCGTCGTACATCATCGAGATGAAGTCGGCCGTGACCTCCTGGACCACACCCGGCTTCGCGGCGAGCATCACGTCGCCGACATCGACGGCCGCGCGGTACTCCATCCCCGTGCCGACGAGCGGGGCCTCGTTGCGCACGAGCGGCACCGCCTGGCGCTGCATGTTCGCGCCCATCAGCGCCCGGGAGGCGTCGTCGTGCTCGAGGAACGGGATCAGCGCCGTGCCGACGGACACCATCTGGCGCGGCGACACGTCCATGTACTCCACCTCGCGCGGGGGCACCGTATCGACATCGCCGTGCTGCACGCGCACCAGCACGCGCTCCTCGGCGAGGTGACCGTCCTTCGTCTGCGGGGCGTTCGCCTGGGCGATCGCGTACCGGTCCTCCGTGTCGGCGGTCAGGTACTCGATCTGGTCCGTCACCTGGCCGTTCACGACCTTGCGGTACGGCGTCTCGATGAAGCCGAACGAGTTCACGCGGGCGAAGCTCGCCAGGTTACCGATCAGGCCGATGTTCGGGCCTTCGGGCGTCTCGATCGGGCACATGCGGCCGTAGTGGGACGGGTGGACGTCGCGGACCTCCATGCCGGCACGGTCACGCGACAGGCCGCCGGGACCCAGGGCCGACAGGCGGCGCTTGTGCGTCAACTCGGCCAACGGGTTGTTCTGGTCCATGAACTGGCTCTGCTGGCTCGTTCCGAAGAACTCCTTGATCGCCGCCGTCACCGGACGGATGTTGATCAGGGTCTGGGGCGTGATCGCCTCGATGTCCTGCGTCGTCATGCGATCGCGGACGACGCGCTCCATGCGCGACAAGCCGGTGCGCAGCTGATTCTGGATCAGCTCGCCCACCGTCCGCAGGCGCCGGTTGCCGAAGTGGTCGATGTCGTCGCGCTCGACCGGCAGGCCGCCGTCCAGCTCCGTCAGACCCTCGTGCAGGGCGCAAATGTAGTGGATCGCCGCGACGATGTCCTCCTCGGTCATCACCTGCTGGTCGTACGGCAGGTCGAGCCCGAGCTTCTTGTTGATCTTGTAGCGGCCGACGCGCGCCATGTCGTAGCGCTTCGGATTGAAGTAGTAGTTCTGCAGGAGGGCCATCGCGGCCTCCTTGGCGGGGGGTTCGCCCGGGCGCATCTTGCGGTAGATGTCGAGCAGCGCCTCGTCCTGCGTGTTCAGGTGGTCGCGCTCCAGCGTCATGCGCATGGACTCCCACATGCCGAACTCCTCGGCAATCCGCTCCGGGGTCCAGCCGAGGGCCTTCAGCAGCATCGTGACGTTCTGCTTGCGCTTGCGGTCCAGGCGCACGCCGACCATGTCGCGCTTGTCGATCTCGAGCTCAAGCCACGCACCACGGCTCGGGATCACCTTGCACGTGTAGATGTCCTTGTCGGACGTCTTGTCCGGGGTGACCTCGAAGTAGACGCCGGGCGAGCGGACCAGCTGCGACACGACGACGCGCTCGGTCCCGCTGATGATGAACGTGCCCTTCGGGGTCATGAGCGGGAAGTCGCCGATGAACACCGTCTGGCTCTTGATCTCGCCCGTCTCGTTGTTCATGAACTCGGCGGTGACGTACAGCGGCGCCGCGTACGTCTGGTCGCGGTCCTTGCACTCCTCGATCGAGTGCTTCGGCTCCTCGAACCGGTGGTCGCGGAAGCTGAGCGACATCGTGCCGCCGAAGTCCTCGATCGGCGAGATCTCCTCGAACACCTCGGCCAGGCCGGGCTTCGCGTTGACGTCGGTGCGACCCTCTTCCCGCGCCGCGGCGAGGCGCGCCTGCCAGGCAGCCGAGCCGATCAGCCAGTCGAACGACTCACGCTGGACGTCCAGCAGATTCGGGACTTCGATGGGTTCCTTGATCTTGGCGAACGAAACCCGACTGGTGTGAGGTATGACGTTGGTGGTGTGTGAAGCCGAGGTGTTCTTCTGTGCAGCGCGCGACGCAGCCAAAATGTGATCCTTCCAACAACCCCCACCCGGTTCGTGGCATGGGAAACGACCCACGTCAAACCGCCGTGGGCCGCCCAGAGACGATGGGAGACAACCTAGTTTAGGGCATAAGGGGTCACATTGCAAGTGCGCAGCAGCGCACCACCATAACACCCACCCGACAAGGCCGTCCGCTGCCTCGCGGCGCCCCAACGGGCCGGTGTGACCGCCGGCCGACCTCCCGGGGGAAGCTCAACCAGCTCTGGGGAGAAACATATCCCTTCGGCGCCGGGTCCGCAAGGCCCGCGCCCGATTCGTGATCCAATCGTGACCTCACCACGACCTTCTCTCCCCCGCTTCGCTCCCCCGACGACGCCGTGGTAAACCCGCGATCTCACCGGAACTCGGCTCATTCGCGCAAGATCGGGCCGCCAGTGGTTCGCGTGGAGTGACCTCACGCGATGACGGTCGTCACGGGCATCCCCGAGTCGGCCCCGATCGACAGATCACTGGGGGCGCGCCCGGCCATGACCGCCTCGGCGCCGAGCACGGCGATCATCGCGCCGTTGTCGGTGCACAGGCCCGGCCGGGGCCGGCGCAGGACGAGGCCCGCAGCCTGGCAGCGCTCCTCCAGCAGGCCCCGCAGGCGCGAGTTCGCGGCCACGCCCCCGCCGAGGAGCACGTCCGGCACGCCGAAGTGCAACGCGGCATCGACGGTCTTGGCGGTGAGCACGTCGGCGACGGCCTCCTGGAAGCTCGCGGCGACATCGTCGACCGGAACCGGGAGACCGTCCCGAAGGCGGGTCTCGACCCACCGGGCCACGGCGGTCTTCAGGCCGGAGAAGCTGAAATCGAAGCGGTGGCGCTCCAGGTCGCGCCGCGAGGTGAGGCCCCGCGGGAAGGCGATCGCGCGCGGGTCGCCCCTGGACGCGGCCGCGTCGATCACCGGGCCGCCCGGATACGGCAGGCCCAGCAGGCGCGCGACCTTGTCGTAGGCCTCTCCGGCGGCGTCGTCGATCGTCGTGCCGATCTCGGTGATGTCGCCGGTGATGTCGCGCACGAGGAGCAGGTTCGTGTGGCCCCCGCTGACGAGCAGCGCCAGGCACGGGGTGGTCAGGGGCCCGTGCTCCAGCACGTCGACGACGACGTGCCCGACAAGGTGGTTCAGGCCGTAGAGCGGTTTGCCGAGGGCGGCGGAAAGGGCCTTCGCCGCCGCCAGCCCCACGACCAGGGAACCCATGAGACCGGGACCGGCCGTCACGGCCACCGCGTCGATGTCGGCCAGGTCGATACCGGCCTTGTCCACGGCGCGGCGCAGGGCCGGGGCGATCGCCTCCAGGTGGGCCCGGCTGGCGACCTCGGGCACGACCCCGCCGAAACGGGCGTGCAGGTCGACCGACGAGGCCACCTCGCTGGCCAGCAACTCCCGCCCGCGGACGATCCCGACGCCCGTCTCGTCGCAACTCGACTCGATGCCCAACACCAGGGGGGCGTTCATGACCGTCGTCCTTCCGAGCGTTCTTCCTTGTCGCAACCTGAATTTCCGGACACGGGGCCCGGCAGGCCCTCCAGAGCCCGGACCATCACGACCGCGTCGGCTCCGGGACCGTAGTAGTTCGTGCGCCGGTAGAGGTCGGCGAAACCCAGGTCGACGTACAGCGAACGGGCGGTGACATTGTCGTGCCGCACCTCCAGCAACGCCCGCGCCGCGCCCCTGTCACGAGCCCACGCCAGCCCCGCGGTGAGGAGCACCGTGCCCAGGCCGAGGCCGCGCAGGCCGGGATCGGTCATCACGCGGAACAGCTCGGCGTCCTGGTCCACGGCGCGGAAGCAGCACGCGGCGACGACCTGCTCGAAGACTTGGCAGCCATCCTCGGCGCCGGCCTGCGGCCGCACCGCCACCCACACCGCGCGGTCGACGCCGTCGTCCAGTTCGGCCCGCCACGCGGACATCGACCATCGCTCGGTCTCCGGGAAACACGCGGCGTCGAGCAGGCCGAGACCGTCCAGATCCCCCGTCACGGCACGACGGCATCTGACCTTGCCAGGGCCACCGGGCACGTCGCTCATGCCGGCGCCATCCCGGGAAGACGCAGACCGGAGGCGAGCACCGACTTGCGGGTGCCCGGCAGTTCCGCGTCGGGCTTGCGCAGGTACAGCGGCTCGGTGCCGGCGTCCGGCAGGTCGTCCAGACAGGCGGCGAGCACACCCGCATCCACCGTGGCGGGCGCGCCGGGTAGGGCCCGGACGCCGAGCATGTCCGGGTATCGCGCGACCCCCGGCCCGGCCACGGGCAGGCCGGGCAGGCCCGCCGGGTCCCCCACGGCCGGCTCGCCGACGCGGACCGCCCGGCCATCCCGGGACGAGTAGTGCGCCCAGTAGACCTCGTGACGGCGGGCGTCGGTCACGGCGAGGAACTCGCGCGTCTCGCCGGTCGCCGCCACCGCGGCGGCGATCACATCGAGGCTGCACACGCCCTTCACGGGGACCCCCAGCGCGACGCCGAGGATGTGGGCCGTGACGATGCCGACGCGCAGACCCGTGAACGGCCCGGGCCCCAGGCCGACGCCGATGCGGGTCACGTCGCCCAGCCCGAGGGCGCGGTCGCCGAGCAGCGCCAGGATCGACCCCATCAGGTCCTCCGCGTGGCGGCGGGTGTCGGGCAGGGTCCGCGTCGTCGGCTCGCCGGCGCCCGCCAGCCCGGCCGAACAGCCGGCCGCCGTGTCGATCGCGAGGGTCACCTCGGTGTATGGGCTTGTCATGAGGCGTGCTCCTCGTCATCGTCCCGGTGGGCGACCTCATCCGCGAGGCGATCCAGGCCGGTCTGCGCCCACCGCGGCCCGACGCCGAGCAGGTAGACGGTCCGGGTCGACTCGTCCGGGTCGGGGCTGCGCGTGATGATCACGTCGAGGCGCTCCGGCGACAGCTGCTCGACGAACCCGGCACCCCATTCGACGAACGTGACCGCATCCTCCGCGGTCGCGTCGAGGTCCATGTCGTCGAGCTCGGCGGCCGAGCCGAGACGGTACGCGTCCACGTGAACGAGCGCCGGCCCCGCGCCGCGGGAGGGATGGACCCGGGCCAGCACGAACGTCGGCGACAGGATGGGCCGCTCGACGCCCAGGCCGGCCGCGAGACCCTGCGCCAGCGTCGTCTTGCCCGCGCCCAGCTCGCCGTCGGCGACCAGCAGGTCGCCGGGACGCAGCCGCGTGGCCAGCACCGCACCGAGGGCGCGCATATCGTCGGCCGTCGGGACCTGGATGGGACGCGGCGTGTCCAGACACAGGATCACACCCTCGCGGGTGGTCGCCGAGGCGGCGAAGCCCCGCGACCGCCACCACGCGACGAGCTCGGGCAACTCCTCGCGCGCCGTCACGCACACTCGCCGCACGCCCGCGTCCGCCAGGCGCAGCAACGTCTGGCGCACCATCAGCGAGGCGATTCCCGACCCGCGGAACCCGGAGGCGACGTTGACGCGCCGCAGCGTGGCCTGGGCAGGTGGTTCCCCGGCGCGGCGCACGAGGAGGCTGCCGGCGATCGCGCCCCCGACCTCGGCGATCACGCCGAAGTCCGGCGGCGCCAGTGCGGCCCGGACCGCGGACAGATCGTCGGACAGCGCCTCTGCGGGCGGATCGAGCGGGCGACGGGCGGCGAAGGCCGCGCGGGTCGACTCCAACAGGGCGGGCGCATCCGCCTGGGTGGCCACCCGGAGGGCGACGTCCACCGACCCCACGACGTTTCCTCCTCCGCTTCGTTCCGGCGACACCGCGTGGCGTTGCCCAGTCACGGGCGTCCAGTCTACGTGGCGCTCCGGAGCGTCTCGTCGCCCGCAAGCGGCGTGGTCGGCTCGGCGGAACCCCCCGGCGACGCGGGCCGGGTGTCGCGTTGGGCCCAGGCGAGTTCGGCGACAAGGGCGTGCCAGCGCTCGATCTGGGGCAGATCGGCGACGCGGATCGTCGTCCCGGCCGTCGTGGTGAGCAGGAGGGTTCCCGCGCCGCGAACCTTCTGCCACCAGCTGCGCGAGTGGGCGACCTCCTGGACGTGGCCGAGCAGCACGTCGTGCGTGACCCGCCGCACGACGCCCACGGTGATGCGCAGACGCCGGGGCGTGAGCCAGCAGCGACGGGTGAGCCAGGCGACGAGCGGCCGGACCACGAGCAGCACCGCCACGACCGCAGCGGCCGCGGCGACCACGGCGGGGCCGGCGGGACGCCAGGCCGGGGGCATCCACCCGAGCGCCACGCCCACCGCAGCGGCCAGCCCGACCAGCCAGAATGCCGGCCACACGAGCAGCGACGCCGCGGGCCGGCTGGCCATCACCAGCGGCTCGCACTCGGGCATGTCGTCCGGACCCCGCAACCTTCCCCCATCCATCCTTGTCGCGACCTCGATCAGCCTACCGGAGATGCACGACATCCCCCGCGCTGAACACTCGCTCCCCCTCGCGTGTCGCCACGACGAGGCTGCCCCCGTCGTCGACGCCCGTGGCCACGCCCTCGACGGCCTGGTCGGGCCCGACGAGCACCCGCACCGGCCGGCCGATCGTCGCGCACGAGGCCTCGTACCCGGTTCGCACGTCCTCCCCCGCCTCCCAGGCGGCCAGGCGCTCCTGCAGGTGCGACAGGACGGCGGCCGCGAGCTTCGTCATGTCCGTCTCCCGACCGCCGGAGGAGTCTTCCGGGCCAGGCCCGCCTGCCGTCCCCGAAACGGGGACGTCGGGACGGTGCTCGGTCATGAACGCGAGCCGCAGCGAGGTCGCCGTCGGCAGGGGCAACTCGCCGGCCTCCAGCGCGACATTGACGCCGACGCCGATGACCACGGCATCCGCCGTCGCCTGGGCGAGGATGCCGGACACCTTCGCGCCGTCGACGAGGACGTCGTTCGGCCACTTCAGGGCGATCCGTCCCGCCGCGTGCGGCCACAGGGACGTCAGCGCGCCGGCCAGCCCGGCGCCGGCGAGCAGCGGCACCCAGCCCCAGGTCGGCCGGGGCCGTGCGGGGCGGACGAGCACCGACACGGCCAGGCACGCCCCCGGCACGTCCACCCACGTCCGCGCGTGACGTCCCCGCCCGCCCGTCTGGTGTGCGGCGAAGCGGGCGAGCCCGGCCGGCTCGCCGGCCTCCGCCCGCGCCACCACGTCGTCGTTCGTCGAGCCCGTCACCTCAACCGACTCCAGCCGCGTCCACCACGTCCCGGGGCCGAGCAGCGCGGCCAGGCGCTCCGGATCGACGGGTGCGACAGCAGGCATGCGCCCAGCCTACGTCCGGCCGGCGGACGGCCACGGCCCACGCGCCGACGGTCAGTCCGCCTTGGCCGCCTCCTCGCGTTCGAGTTCCGTGTAGGCGATCTTGCCGACCTTCGTCGTCGGCAGGCTCGTGCGGAACTCCAGGTGCCTGGGGACCGACCACCTGTTGAGGTTCGCCCGGCAGTGGGCGATCAGGTCGGCCCGGACCTCGTCGCTGCCGAGACTGCCGTCGGCCAACGTCACGAAGGCCTTCACCGAGGACATCTGGTAGTCGTCGGGCAGGCCGATGACGCAGGCCCGGTTGACCAGGGGATGCGCTTCCAGCACCTGCTCGACCTGCATCGGGTAGACCGCGACGCCGGACACCTTGATGAGGCGCTTGCTGCGTCCCTTGAAGTACAGGTAGCCGTCGGCGTCCATCGTGCCGAGGTCGCCGGTGTGGAGCCACGTGCGGCCGTCCTCGTGGACGCGCAGGGTCGCCGCTGTGGCGTCCGGGTCGCCGAGGTAGCCCCGCATCAGCGTGGGGCCGGTCATCGCAAACTCGCCCTCGGTGTCCGGCGGGAGTGCCCGGGTCGTGCCCGGCTCGACCACCTTGACGCGAATCCCGGGCAT
>JGI20166J26741_11818918_pt1 | contig 10065 bp, 3 predicted proteins | sample TergutCu122P5_FD_26741 | JGI IMG/M metagenome (IMG submission 26741) | reverse complement strand
TGGTGACTACACTGAAGGACAGTAAAACTTCGAGACATGTATCTATTTTGTATCAGTTGTAAATAAATAGTTGCCACTATTAAAGTTCCAACCCTCGTATCACATCTAGACCCCCATCACCTGGTACGACCAGCAGTCTGGCCGCCCCTACATCTGGCCCTGTTGCACCGAAAGATGAGGCCCGCGGGGGATACGCTACACCACATAGTTAATGGCTAACTACTGTGACGGAAACGTCTTTTGTTTTTCCATGTCTAATACTCAATCTAGCTGGTCCCAGTGGCCGCGCGGTCTAAGGCGTAGGTCTGCGGCCGCTCGCCTGCTGAGATTGTGGGTTCGAATCCCACCGGGGGCATGGATGCTTTTCTGTTGTGAGTGTCGTGTGTTGTCAGGTAGAGGTCTCTGCGACGGATTGATCACTCGTCCAGAGGAGTCCTACCGACTGTGGTGCGTCGTTGTGTGTGATCTAGAATCCTCGTGAAAGATGAGGCCCTGGCCTAATGGGGGGGGCCGTCGCGCCAAAAACAAATACTCAATCTAAAACTACTTTCGAAATATTGTATCAAAATGTTAGAGATATAAAGAACGAACAAGCTGAAACCTATGGCGATGCTTGTTCCATGGATTTTGAGATTATCTGTTTGAAACAGAGTTACGTGACATGTGTTTCGATCACAAACTATTTCCAGATTCTTTCAATATTTTGCATTCTGATAGGGTCGGTAGTAGTATTTTAGGGGTGGCGATGTTCTAATAGAGGTTTTTCTACGTTTCGTACCTTTAAACACAGGTATGATCCACACTTTTATGAGGCATACGTCTGGGTCGAAATTTACAACCAAAACGGCCGCAGTTTACTTACTGATAACCATTACTTCTTCCTCGATACCAACCGGACGTTATTTCTAAATACTATTGTTCTTTGGAGAAAAATAATGGTACTAATAATCACAGTGTTCCTTTGATGGGGGATTTGAATATTCCTAATTTTGATTTAGAGAGAGGTTTGCCACTATCAAGCTGTCATTCTCATTCAAAATTAAAGGGTGGTGCAATTTACACCTCAGCACGCCTCATGGGTCTGACTCAGTTTCCAGTGACTGACAACTCTCTTGACCCAGTTTTTACTAATTTCAGTCTTGTAAACACATCTGTTTGTCAAGCCCGATCACTACCATCCGCCTATTGTCACTGAAATTCCTTTGGTTTTACACAACTACTCCATATCATGAGCATTTCTACCGTAAATATGGAGTAGGAGACAATAGCTTGTTATTCAGTTTTCTAACTACGACTAGTCGTTAGTTTATAGTCATAATACAGTAGCTGTTGCAGTAGACTGTTTTAAAATGCTGTTTTTTTTAAGCTATGAATTTAGCAATTCCCCGGGGGTTCAGTAGAATTTCCAGACTCCCGCAATGGCTTCCTCACACACTGATTTACTACATTCAGGAAAAGAATTATTTTTATAGGCGATACAACAAATGTAAAAACGAATATTTTCGTAGTAAATTTTTCCGCTAGCGGAAGCTTGTTAAAATTACAATCAAATTTGACTGACTTGACAGGTGTAAGAGCACAGACGATAATCTAAAAACCCAACCTACCAGATTTTGGAAGTATGTATCCTACTTTAGAAAACACAATTCCGTGTCATTCATCTTGATGTAAATGGTACCAATGCGGCTAAACCTCTCTAGGTAGCTGAAGGTTTTGCAGAACACTTCCAATCGGATTTAGTATGTTCCATAACATTGCATTAATGGATATATCAATGTACACAATAAGACCAACAAACGCACGTGTGTGAAAAGTGTTTATCATACGTTATTCATTACCGACATGTTTCGACCGCTGTCGCTGCCATCATCAGGGTAATATACAAGGTTACAAGTAGTCCCAAACAAACTGTTACAATGCATAAAAGAACCACTCACTTTTAAAAACAAGTAAAATTTCCTACATAGTAATTAAACTTCAGCTTATTAATTATTAAAATCTGATAACATTCAATTTCTTTAAATAGCTGGGTGTATTGCTTTATGTAGTAAATGTGAACCCTGTAACAGAATTAAAAATAACACAGCTAGGCCCAACAAATATTTCAGTTGCCTGAAATATTTTTTTGGAACTGCGAACCGTTGTTGCTGAAAACCTCATGATGATGGCACTTTGGGCCGAAACATTAGGAGTTGGCACCTGATAAGAAGTGGGTTTTGTGAACTATTTTATTGTATTTTAATTAGTGTAATTTATTGTTTTAAAAAATTAGGAATTTAAGAAAATGCACGGTATGAGCAACATAAAATCTTCAAAAACCAATTCAGTTACCTAACTTGATTTTATTTCTCCTCCAGTTGGTTTTCAACGTCAAGTTGATAAAATTTATTTTGACCTAAGGAGTGCATCTGACCTTGTTTCGCATCCTATGGTACATCACAAACCTTGGGCGTATGGGCTTTCAGACGGTTAATTAAACTAAATTCGTGGTTACCTTACGAATCAGTAGGCTTCTGTACGCATTCTAGACACTTCTAATTACCTTTCGAAGTTTTTCGGCGGTTCCACAGATATCTGGTTTAGGTCCTTTGCTTTTTATTATACTTATTAACGAGTTTTGTCTTGTAATTAAGCAATCTAAATACCTTTGATTTGCTGATGACGTTAAAATTTTTCGTGCTATAAGCTTCGTTGACGATTGCATTCTGCTGCATTCTGATATTGAACATGTATAAGGTTCGTGCACTGCTAAATTCATGAAATTAAGCAGTAGCAAAACTAGGGGTATTGTTTTCTCTGGGGAAACAAATGTTCTTTATTACACTTATAAATTATGGGACCCTTCTAATATCTGTACGGACACTATCACAGACCTTGGGGTAAATTCGATTCAAAACTGCATTTCCACACACACATGTGGACTATATTTTCTCCTAATCAGTAAGGATGCTAGGCTTAATACAAACTATAACCTATTTGTTTTCTACTCTTATAGCTTATTAATATCGTACTTAAAACTAGATAGATCCAAACCTGAGTATGCCTCAACTGTCTACTGACGCCGAAAAACTGGAATGCATTCAGCGGAAGTTCGTAGACCTGTGTCAATATCTTGTCTTTAATCATGACCATATTATGAGAATTTCTTCAAGTTTCTAAAGATTTATGACACAAGAATTTACCTTGATGTGCTATTTTTATTTGTGTTTATTAAGGTTTAAAATTACAATAAAAAAGAAACATAGTTAATTTGAATGGTAGCATTACACTGAAACAGAAAGTTTTCTTTTTTTGGGGGGGGGGGCAGCATTACACTTAAACAGAAATATAATTTATATACATTTTAGCATTACACTCAAACGGAAATATCGTATACTTGACGGGTAACATTACACTCATACGGAATTTTAAGTTATTCGAATGATAAACATTATATTCAACAGGAAACAGTCTCTCTTTAATCTTGTTGGATATCATAATTCGATAAATATCAAAGTATCAGTTTTAAAATGAACTTGCACAAAAGGACATGGAATTGCTTAAGAATTATACGAAAGTAATTTCTTTTTGCTCTCCTGCACATTTTCCAGCTCTTTAGATGTTCAGAGTTGGCTGTATTTAGATTAACATATTTATACACGTTCCAGATGTCACTAGTATTCCTCCGGTGTCAAAGACCACGCAATAAAGGCGTATGGTTATTGCGAGGCGAAGTTCGACGCTTTTTAGTTAAATGAAAAGCGATATTATTACACTGTTCAACATCGCCGTTCTTATTCGGCAACTTCTCTTACACACCCATTCGGCAGTAAATCTAGCTACGCAGGCGTTTCTAATGCCGTGCCTTACCCCAGGCACTCGAAATTACGCAAGAAAAATGTTTTTGGACAGAGAATAATGAGGCTGGTAACACCAGCAGATTAATGCTTTTGCGCCCTTAAGCACATATTTAAACGAATGTAGTACACCAAGCGAAGTGACCCACCTGCATTTGACTGAATTTTGATCAGTGCGAAAAATTTCATTGTTCAGGATTGGAGTTTTGTGTCTCACTTCTCTTAGAATCGTTGTGTTTCTACCGACATTCTGTTTTGTAAGAATAGGAACATGGTCCTGGAAACGTGAAGGCCACATGAATTTGTGCGGGATGTTCCCAGGTATACCCTAATATTTAAAAAATATCTAAGATATGGTACCTCTTGCCTCAATTTTTAATTTTATAATTTTAAGCAAAGTTTATTTGTTAATTTAAAAAGGTTAAGTTTAGTTTACTTCTCCGTTGAAAAGAAATAATGTCCTTTACATATGAGAATTCAATAAACATTTGATCTTTACAAATGAAAAATGAAACTCCGTAGGGGCACAACCCAATCAAATGTGCTGTGCACGCTTATGATGAGGGGACGTGATGATTTAGCAAAAGGCCGGCAATTCATTTGCTGATTTAGCCCACAACTTACATATTTGGTAATTTCATAAAATTGCATGTTAACATTTTGGTTTTATACCATGCACAGACTAAATAACCACTGCCATAAAATAACCCAAAAAATGTGAAAAGTTTGAAGACATATCACTACTTACATGATAAAGAAACAAACAGTACTTTCTTTCGCCATTAAATACAGGTTAGTGACTATTTCAGAAATTTACCGGGTATGCCAAGGCAAGCACTTCTAGCAGGCTCAAGTTCCTTCCATCTGGTGATACAACCACTGCTTAATGTATGTGTGTGTGTGTGTGGGTGAGATTATTGGAGACAAGAGCTTTGAAAACATCTTTATTGCTACATATATATACCCCCGAAGAAAGCAGCTCAACGTCTCTTCTTCCTTTTTAAAACTCATCTTAGAGCAAAAGAGGGAGGTCAAAACATGAGCAGAGCAAAAGATCAAACCAACCTCTTCCTTCCCCTTCACCCTCCTCCTTTAAGATCCCTTTGACTGTATGCAGCACTTCACTCTCCCTCAACCCCTTAGAAAGCCTTTGTTTCTTGCTCACTCTACACAAAAGAGCTGGGGATGAAAGACTTATTGATGTAACCTTAGTCTTTGAAGTTTTCAAAGCCTTGACACACTCACAAAGTTCTCTTTCCTTCTTCTCCTCCTTGAATTGGTAATAAAAAGAAAAGTGGGGCCTTTGTACCCACTACACTTTCCTTTTTAAACCATGTTCTCCTGTTATATTTTATAATATAATCTACAAAAGACAGTACCCGCTCTTATTTTCTACCTGAAATTCGTTTAACATACTATCTCTACATTTGCATCTAGGTCGTAATACTAATTTTTTGTTGAAAAATCAAAGCTAAAGTTGAACCCGCGAGTCTTGGCAATATTCCTTTGAAAAACCTACTATGTAAGACAGCTTTCTGGAATATTACATGCAAAACTCAATGTTTCTTTTAAAAAAAGTTCATTCTATACCTAAGTTCACTTGATTCCTTTGAACTGAATACAAAAATTCAATAGTTTTTAGTTCCTAATTTGTTATAAACTCTTCTTTCACAGCAACAATGGATCAAAAACATTTCATGTAGTCAAATGTAATCAAAAACATTTTTTATTTTCCATCCACCACATTAGATGCAAGTACTAAAACATCTGTACTGGAAAGAAACTGATGCTAATTCCCTACTTGAAGAAGTGTACATGGAATAAACTATATCAGGGGGGGGGGATAATTTGCATGAATCAAACCTATGTTGCCACAGGTAACATGATCAGGCTGTTTACTTAGTCTGGAGAAATTTCTACAATACATAAAAACGAGTTCTGTTTTGTCCTCTTCCATAAAAGTGGAAAAAAATACTATTGTATGAGTGTGTGATAATGTTACAGAATATTTTCTGTTTAGAGCAGAGGGGAAGGTAAAGTTCTGCCTGTCCACAAAATGGAAGCATATGGAGGGAAGATACATAGCTCCACTCATTCTTAACCGTGGCTCTAGATGGAAGTGAGAGGTTAATTTCACGCCCTGGGCACTTTACCCCCAAGAAAACATCCCTGGACCCACTGAATAGGAGGCTGGATGGATGTTTAGGAGAAGAGAGAAATCTCTTGCTCCTCCCAGGAATTGAGCCGCAGACTGTCTAGACCATAGCTTGGTCACAATACTCCCAAAGCTACCCATATATGAGATCTTTTTCTTCTAGCATTGTTGTGGAAGGCTGAGATTTAGACAGTCATGTGAATACAAAAGTAAAATCAATGCATCAGGACATACTCAACATTGTGTGGTGTTTACTACACATACTATGCATAAGCTGCATATTTTAATAAAAATCTCTAATTTTCTTGCTTATCCAAAATTTCATTATGCTGTTACAAATTCTTCCCTCCTACATTCTTCACTGCAGTTTGTTACGCAGATGTGCTGCACTACTCTTTAACATGTTTTCCTGTGAAACGTACTTAAACTGACTGATAGTTATTCAACAGTTACATTTGATTTGAGACTGATTCATGCATACATGATATTAATAATGAAATAATAAATTGAATGTTCTAATACTAATCAAAGTAAACTTAATAGGTAAAAATGGTAACCTCTTTATTAATTCTCCCTAAATGTTTCGGGCAAACAAAGACTGCCACCAGGGAGACAACTCTACAAGTTGTAGTGGAACTAATTAACTTTACAAAAATCCTATTTTATATTATACTTAACATAAAGTGAATTTTGCATGCCAAAATTCAACAAGCATTCTTGAATTTATATTTTAGTCTTTTCCTTTTAGTATTATTTAACAATGATGTTAAAAGTGACGCTACATAGCATCGGTGATGATGAATAAATGTGCAGGAAGCACTGGTAGAATTATGCTGCAGGGTTAAACTGAAGTACTTGGAGAAAAACCTTGGTAGTGCCACTTTGTCCACCACCAATCCCACGTGCAATGGCCTGGGACTGAAGCCATACCTCCAGAGAGGTTGATGACTAACCACTTAAGGCACAGCATAGCCCTATTTTGCTCTTCACGTATTCAAAAGGAACATTTCCTGTGTGTGTCTAACCTTGTGACTCAATGCAGTTGAAAACAGAAAGCGAGGCAATACGCATGGACTGTCTGTCAGCCATTCAATTGTTTCTACGTGAAGATTGTGATACCTTAATATTTTCACATTTCTTTAAATTTCTTACAAATTGGCTTTTTCATAACAGCCATCTTATTGTTGTGTTTTGTCATATTTGTCATTTACTGCATTTTTTAAAAATGTTGTTGTTAAAATCCTTCAAAAACTGTATTAATGAAAATAACGAAGTATGAACAAATATGAATACAGTTTAATTATTCATGCACACGCCACATATTCATATGGGATGACATGCACACACCACATATTCATATGGGATGACATGCACACACTTACAGTAATTTGAGGGTAGATGTGCTGTGAGATACTGAACCATAACTTAGTACATGGAAAACTTTTAAGAACATTGCTCTAGCACATCTGATATGTCTACTCGTATGATCCATGCAGTGTACATCCTAGCAGTATGAGAAAACAAAATTTTATTTTTGATATGAAGTTCTTAAAATATAGCTTCAGAGCTTCTTTTAAAAATGATGTTTTCACATAAGCATGAAGACTACATTTTTCAAATTTCCTCTAAGACTTTAGACTTGAGGCTTTGTGGTGTTTTTTTTTTGTTTGGGTCCTGAATGAGTTTTGGGCAATGATGGCAGCTAAGCTGCCCCATCATCACCAGCATAACATCTCTTCTCTATGACCATGATTTGTATTTGGCCCCTAAAGTAAGTTGCTGTACCTTCAGTGTGGAGTGCTCTGTGCTGCTCAACATAAGATAAGTAGTTGCAACTGGACACAAGCAAAGACTTCAGAGTTTATATGGTCAGTGACAAAAGGCAATTACAGAATTAACTTTTGAGTGAATGTGCTGTTGTCAATCCTGAAGGAAGGCTGTTATTTCTAAAAATTCATAATAATTGTTACCTTGTAACCACACCATAGCAATGTCTAGCAAATACATACGAGGGTGGGTCCAAAAGTTTCCGGCCTGACATACAAAAGCCGCGCCAAATGGAAAATGCTGCGAGTGATATATAGCGCCATCTATGGTGAAGTTAAAGTATCAGTATCAGTATGTGTTGAAATAAAGGGAGACTATACTGAAAAACAGCAAAGTTATTTTATTTCGGTCACCTTAAAAAGTTGGTCAGGCCAGAATCTTTTGGACCCACCCTTGTAGATGGAGCAAGTATAGCTCACGAGCTGAAACAAAGATATAAGAAAGGTAGATTTAAGTAGGTTTCACCCTTTCATAGGCCACGAAGGCCCTTACGGAGAGTAGAGGTATAGCTCTACTCTATTTTTGACCTTGGCACTAGAAGGGGGTGAGGGATCAGCGTCATGCCCCGGCCACACCTTACCCCTGGGAAAGACCCGGTACCCATTTTAAAGGAGGCTGGGTGGGCCTCAGGGTAGGTCTGGACACATGCGGAAAATCTTGCCCCCACTGGGATTCGATCCCCGGACCGTCCAGCCCATAGGCAGTCACTATACTGACTACGCTACCCATGCCACAAAGATATAAGAAAAGGGACAGAAAAAGTATTTTTAAAACTTTGAAGGGCCGATTAAAAAATATGTAGGGGTCAAAAGCTTCATACGAAGAAGATGAAATAATTGAAGGACTGTGCTACTGTTCAAGAAGACAGAAACAGAGTCAGTAAAATAAACTTTAACCCTGCCAAGATGGACACTTTTGTGTGTTGATACTGAAACCAAGAGGTATGATCCTGCTAGTTTGCTGCAAGGAAATAAAGGAAGCTGGATTTTGTGCAAATGGCGCACGCGCGTGCGCGCACACACACACACACAGAGGGGGTCCAGATGGAAATTTTTCTTTACATTTTTATAAATGTGTATGTTACTTTGCAACAAACTACAGGTTATTAGTGATAGAGAAAACACAGTGGTATGCTGCAACTGAAACTAAGACATATGCAATTTACAATATGTACATAATACATACATAATAAATATGAAAATGCTGAAACCTTACTGCAAAGGAATGATCTCATAATCAATCATGTGTCATCATTGACATCACTGGTATCATTGCTCTCATTACTACCTACATCAATAATGGATCTGTCCACAGCACACTTCTCTCAATAGAATAATTTGCACTTCTCTACACAACAAGAAGCAACCCAACTGTTTTTTGTAATATTCCTACCATTGAATTATTATTATTACTTTTTTGGATCTGCACGTCAGGCACCTTACCCCATTTTCCTCACGATATGCCTTAAAGTTGCTGCTTACCTCCAAAATTCAATTCTTTCCTTCAACACTGGGAGTAGACTGTTATATGGATTGTTGTTTGAAGTAAATAAAAACCCTCAATAATGTCTACCACTCATCGGTGAGTCATCTGCCTCGGCATTTCTGCCATTTGGGAATTTTATTTATTCCCAGTTGTTGACAAGACACAGTCTTCACTCTCCTTGCCTTCAAGTGTTATGTATTGCATTGTTCTTGTCGGTATGTTAAATTTTCTGCCCTTGTAGTATGTTTAGATTAGGAAGACTGACACACTTCTGTACTATTAATTTGTCACAGCACTTTATGATGTTGGCAATGAGATTTCTTGGTTTGCTTTGGACTATACTAGCCAACATGATTTTGCGGTAACATAGAAAATATGTTATTTTAATGGAAATCGATGCCCTGAGTCCAAAAATGATGTCAGTTTCTTCATATCACATCTAGTTGTGGTGCAATTCTGTTTTTTTGGTAAAAAAATGCGTGAAAATGCAAAACTTACACCGATTATAATTGGTGTCATGATTTTGCGGTAAAATAGAAAATAGGTTATTTTAATGGAAATCGATGTCCTGAGTCTGAAAATGATGTCAGTTTCTTCATATCACATCTAGTTGTGGCGCAATTGTTTTTTTAGTATCTACAGCCATAAGATGTAATGCTGAGAGATGTTCTTACGCATCTCTCTTTATAATACAATTATATAACTTTAGTTGTGATTGTTTGTGTGCATTTGATTATTTAATGTGTACTGCAGTCATATTAA
>JGI20166J26741_11818806_pt1 | contig 10066 bp, 6 predicted proteins | sample TergutCu122P5_FD_26741 | JGI IMG/M metagenome (IMG submission 26741) | reverse complement strand
GGGGGGGGGGGGTGAGTGTCTTGTAAATTCACGCGGTACCTTGCAGTAAAAAATCTTGGGCTGTTTATTAAGCAACACTTCTGCTCAGTTTTGTTCTCTGGCCTCCCAGCAAGCTGTTCTTGTTCCATGCTTTCACAACACACTGCCCTCACTTGTCCTACCTTACAACACACAGAGGATGCTGGTTCTCCTATTCTTGCACCACACAAGGAGACTACTTGCTGCAGATCCTTGTGTTGTGTGCTGGAAACAATCTTGCCACTGGTAGCGTCACTTTGGAAGGCTCATTTCTCACTCCTCTCCCACAAGATACCAGACGCTACCTTGAGGGCAAAGCCTGTTGCACAGCCACATGTTGCCATGCTGGAATCTCAGCCCACACTGTCCTCAGCTTCGGTACGCCACACCTTGGCGCAAAACACCCCCTTCTTCTATGCGGTCACTAGTCAAGCAGCCAAGTGACCAGTACTGCATGCTTACTCACTCCAGCATGATGTAGACAAACTACATTGAGCTCATAACGATGCACGTGCATGGTTCAGATTCCACCCCATAGGTAGGCTGCACATTACTCAGTGACCACAACATTATTTTTGTGATTTATTATACCACAATAAACATTTTTATTACTAACCACTAACTAATATTATGTGTGATAATACAATCAATTAACTACCTACTTTGATGTGAATTCTTCCTGTGAGGCTAATAATCTCTTACCTGTTTAAGAAACGCCACTGTTTGTAAGGAATTTTTGTAACTGAACCACCAACAGTCACGACCATTTAATCACAAGGGCTACACATCCTAGTTTTGAGCTGGCGATGTGCTGGGTTGGGAACTGTTACCACTACGTGTATATAAAAGTTAAACAAATATCCTACCTCATCCTGGTTTTGGCTAGGATCAGTCGATGCCGGATAGTTTTCGTAGGTATATGGGTGTGTATTTTGTAGTGTCAAATCATATGAAGCATTTTAAGAGTGCCTATGGAAAACGTAAATTTTTCATGTGTACACCCAATGGGATGTTTTATTATGCCACATGCCTACTACACACGACTTCATTGGCACACTGATTGAGGAGAACAGTTGGCATGTGGTTATACTCCAACTGTAATATGTTACTGTGGTTTATACAGACTGATAACTTTACAGCACCCAACCGTGCGTGTTTATTGGCTATGAATCTATGCAGAGGTATGAAGCTTTTCCTTATGCACATTCCATAATATAAGTTACAACTATGTGAAGCATCATGTGCCAATATATACTATGGCCTGTATGTGAGAACACTTCCCCAGATTATTTAAAATTAATGCTTTCTGATTAGACAGTTAGGAGTGTTACATATTACACTTCTTGACCAAAAGCCTGTTTTATTTGCATGAAAGCCTTTTAGTAGCAGCAGTGGCATTGAAGCGAAGTCATTTATGTGAGCATGAAATGGACACCATTCTAACACAAAAATTTATGTAATGTAGCTATCATTCTGATATTTATTAAACAGTCCACCCATGATGTCTAAAACATTCTTTTTGCATGACAGCTAAAAGGAAATAGGAAATAACACCAATAGAAGGAATTGATTGCTCTCACTGTGACCAGTAGGGGGGGTCAACTTTTGTCCTAAAAAGCAAGCAGAAAGACTGCTTGCTGGACGAGCTCCCAGATTATCTGAGGGTATAAGTTGGTCCACAGACCTGCAGCTTGCATGGCTACACCTTGAACTTGCAGTTTCATGACAGCTGCAGCCATTGCATGTGTGATGAACTTGATCTATTTATTCCAAAGAATTTCTTGTCCCAGATCTCCACCATAAGTCTATCTATTCTTCCTTGTTGAGAGATTAGTGCCTCATTATTTTTCACAGACCTGCTGCATATAACAGGAATTGGGCATGGTGCTGCGGGTCTTGGTGTGGGGTTTCAGCACACACCGCCACCTGAACCTGAGCCTAGGCGGACAGCAGCAGTCAACACAATGGGGAGCGACATTCTAGATTCAAACAGCCATGAAATGAAGTTAGAGAAGAGCAATATTCTGTTGCTGGGGCCCACTGGTTCAGGTTTGTGGTCAGAATATTAAGCATTATAGCTTGTTTACAAAAGTAATATTCTGATTTCAGTTGGGTTAGTAGGTATTCTGACTGAGATGGGTCATAATAGTAACTGAAATTGGTCATGACAATCTTCCAACTTGGTACACAATCATATTTCATTGTTACTGATTTTAAGTTCTCAGGGTGATTCAGTGTTATTGTTGGTCCTATGATGGCAAGTTACATAGAGTGTTACATGGCACAGCATCCAATAGAATTTGCTACCCATCTCAGCATAGCATGTGAAATCTCAGGGAAAGATGGCAAGGTACTGTGAGAGAAAAATTTGCAATTGAGAAACTTTTTAATAGGTGGATATACATGTCATGCAATTATATGTGTTCAGAGATATGTTACAGTTTGTAATTCATAATATTAATTCTGCAGGGAAGACATTGTTGGCGCAGACAATAGCCCAGTGTCTGGATGTGCCATTTGCTATCTGTGACTGCACAACACTAACTCAAGCTGGCTATGTAGGTGAAGACATAGAGAGTGTTATTGCTAAGCTGCTGCAAGATGCTAACTACAGTGTTGATAGAGCACAAATGGGTATGTTTATTATGGTGCCATAATTTATCACAAAGCTTGGCTCCTAGATGGTGGCTCAGGCCATGTATTGTGGTCATAGATTGTAATGGGACTAGACTTGAGAGAGAGAGAGCATGTGTACGTGTGTTTGTTTCCTATAATACATCTGAGTATCAATAAAAATTTGTGTTTGGGGTCTACAACAAAAGTTACAGGGTATATTTGTGAGGGACGTCCAAAAAAATATGGTAATATATTTGTTGCCACATGTTTTGTTCAACACTGCTGAATATACTCATGATTGAAACCACATATATTCCATTTTCATTTGTTTTGGCCTTTAAAACAACACCTTTTTGGAAGGTACTTTGGGCCTCTCCACCCACCAGTTCAATGGGCACCAGGGTTTTTTTTCTAGAGGGGAGAGTTTGGTAAAGCATGTGGGGCATGTAGTTTCTCCATTAACCTCCAGAATTTTCTGTGGGGCCTCCCTACCCACCAGTTCAATGGGCACCAGGGTTTTTTCTAGAGGGGACAGTTTGGTAAAGCATGTGGGGCATGTAGTTTGCCACTCATGTCCATCTAGTACCAAGGTACAGAATGAGTGGAGATTTACCTCTACTCCCCCATATGCCTTCACGGTGTGAACAGGGATGACTTTATCTTTACTTTGGCATTTTTCAAAATGGCTTGTCATGTGATGAAAACTGTTAGTCACCTTTAGATCAGTAACTTTTATTTTAGAAAGTTTTAGCTGTGGTGAATCTTGAATAAAGTGTAAGGAAAACTAATTTTTTGCTTGGCACTGTGATATCTGTAGTGTGATAAGTGTGTCATTAACAGATGTGTAAATGTAACAGATTACCTTCAAGGCAATGAGGTGTGCAAAATCATGTAGAACTGTGTGACATTCGAGGTTCTGACACTGGTGGTGTTGGGGAGTCGTGTCTTTTTGGATGTGACGCTGTCTTGTTGGGCGATTATTTTGCAATTTTTCAGAGAAACCTGCCCCGAGCTTCAGGATGTAGTGGTCAAGAATAGCTCTGGAGAAAGATAGGGTCCATAGTAGAGGTGTGGGTGGATAAAGGACGGAGTGGATCATGAGCCAGTGGAGGTGGTAGTGATCTGCTTTGTGCTGGGACAGGGGTAAAGTTAGATGCATGGAAGGTGGAGGTAGGATGAGGAGCATAAAGATATGTCAGTATAAAGAGAAATTGTGGAAGTTGGTCATGAGTAGAAGTGTCATTAATTAGCCATCTTCACAGGAAGCAAGTTTGGAAAATATGAATAATCCATTAGAAGGCACCTTTGTGTGCCTTTTAGCATTTAAAGGAACCCCTTCCTTACAACACATTATTAATGAAATGCTAAGTCTTCCTTAACCGACCAGAATGTAATTATAGTTTCTGTTGTATATCCATTGATATATTTAGAGATATTTTTACATTTTCAATGTGTTATTCTCTAGGTATGCAAGAACGCAAAGATTACTTGTGGAAAATATGTGTAATTCAATGATATCCACTTTCCTACCTTATTATTGTCATTTTTTATTACAGTACTTTGATGTAAAATTTCACTTGGTGATAGCTCAGTCAGTACAGTGTCTATGCTGCAGAGTGAAAAATCATGTAGTCAGGTTTCATTTCCCAGTAAGGACAGTTATTGCTTTTTGGCACCGTGTCTAGATGAACTTGAGGGCCCATTTAGTGTTTTATCAACTGATCAGGGGTAAAGTGGCTAGGGTGTGAAGCTTACTACCCACCTGCATGTAGTGCCAAGGGTAAGAATGCATGGAGCTATACCTCGGCTTCTCCATCTTCGTGGCTTGGTGCTTAACCCTTAATGAGTATACTCATGATTCGCAGTGCTGTCTTCATTCGCTCATAACATGAATGGTTTTGGGTATATAGTCTTGATCTTTGTATTGCTTTGTAGATATTAGAATGTTCTTCTTGTGCAGATGAAAACTTTTTTCCTATCACCATTACTTCATTTCTTATGTAACATTGATTTTTGTGAAGAGTTTTTCTAAACTCCAGAATTTTCCTTTCTAGATAGGCAGCTGCTGTGCTGTGATCTTATGGTGAAAATGCATAAGAGTAATAGAGATCATTGATATAGGGATCAGTTTATATTCCTTGGTCAGATTTGACTTACAATGTCTGTATCAGTTTTACATTCCTATGCTACCACAGGCTGGCCTTTAAAATGTGTCTGTCCTTTTGATTGCAAACCAGCATCTTCTGAAGTGTGTGTAGGCACTTGTAACAGGAGTAACAAAAATAGGCAATAACAGCAGACAGAGAAATGGTTTTCTTTTCAGTAAGAAGCCAGCCTTCAAAGAACTGTCCAAGGACAAAAATATTGTTTTCTTAACTAGCAGTGCAACAGGAAGAAGGTTGTAAAATCTGTCCCATAGGGCCTAAATTGTAGGAGCAATAATACAGACCTTGTCATAATTTCCTGGCACATTTTGACTGCAACATAGTAGTCTCTCAAGACAGAATGCAGGAGTAGAAAAACAGAAGAAGGTTGTGTAAGGATGCGATGTAATGAAGACTGATACCAACTGCATGATCACACTTTTGTATGCATATAAATATATTCATTCCTCACAAATTAATTTTTGTTTGAACCAGATCCACTTTATACAATTTCTTTCTGAAAAGCTGAATTTTGAAAATTTAAATATCCAGGCTAAGATAGAAAAACTCTGGCCAGCATGAGATATGCTTGGAAAATAAAAACCCTTCCTCATATCCAGGGTGATCAAAAAATCTCTGTGCACCTGATGATTACAGTACAGAAAGTTACAAGTAATGATCAAAGTGCCCCCCACCAGTCTCCAGACATTTATTGACATGCTGAACTGTGTTCTCGAAGACCGTGTACAGTATAGCACGGTCCACATTCTGAACGTATTCTGTGTTGGCCATCTTTGTGTGTATTTTTGCGTGTTTTTTGTATTGTAATCGTCAGGTACACAGAGACTTTTTGATCACCCTGTACAGGAGTTTTGTAAGGTACTTGCATACAACATGTGATTTGTGCTACTATCTTGTAATTGAAGAGTACTGGTTGGTTTATCACATTGGACAGATGGACACGTTCATTCCTATATGCAGTGCAGTACACTATGGTAGAGTATGGTATTCTACTTTGCAAACGAGCAGAAATTTCTGTGTTCAAACAGGGCTTCAAGTAGCAAGAAGTGGTTAGGAAACAGTGATATTTCAAACTTGTTAAATAGCATGGATATTATAGATAAACTTTTAGATGCTGATGAATGTTTGGACACATGATATTGATTTCAATGAGCAGGAAAATGATGCATTGTTGCTGGACATTGGTGATAACAGTGGTGAGGGTCATACTGCTTATATGAGTAACAGTAATTTTCTGTGGGAAGATCTGGACAATTACATCAGACAACAAGAAACTGTTAGTGCAATTAGTTGACCTCAAGACAGTGCTAAGGGCCAAACTAATGTCATAGATATATTTGAACAATTATTTGGTAAGGACATTGGGCAGAAAATTATGACTGTGACCAATTGCTATGCTGAGCAGTTCAAAAATTCAGGGGGCAATATTTTCTCCAAGTAGTTGGTGAATGAGTGGTAGCCTGTGACAGCAGAAGATATAAATGTTGTACTGGCACTTTTCATGCTAATAGGTATTGTACAGGAGACCAGTCTTAGAGTGTATTTCTCGTGAAATCAGCTTGTAGCCACACCAGTTTCTGGTTCTGTCATTTCATTGGACAGATTTGGAAGCGTCTGTAGATTCCTGCATTGTATTGACAGCACCTCCAAAGACACATATGAAGAACCACAAAAACTGTTCAGTATCTGTCCTAGACACCTAAATTCAAAATTCCAGACTTGTACCAACTTCAACAAGACATTTTAGTTGATGAGTTGCCTACCTTTTGGAATGGGCGCCTATCCTTCAACACAGTAGCTTCTATTGATATCGTCACATTTCGGAATAAAGACATTGAATTGTGTGAATCACTTTCTGGTTATTTGTGGTCCTTCATAGTTTATACTGGAAAGGAAATTGTTTTGGACTCAACCCTTATTTCCAAAAACATGCCAATGACAACAGCAATAGTGCTACAGCTTTCTGAACATCTGCTTCACAAAGGCTGTACCTTGTGGATGGATAATTATAATTCTCTGGCTCTGGCCAATTTTCTGAAATTATGCAACACAGATCTTGTGGGAACTGTCAGAGAAACAGGAAGGCTGTGCTGAAGAAACTGCAAGAAAGCAAGATGCAAAAAGGTGAGGCAGTGGTGCAGCACAGTGGGCCAGTTTGTGTCTTGTGATGGCAAGACAAGAAACATAACAATGATTGCAACCTGTTATGTAGCTAAAGTCCAGGCAGTGGTGAAGTGGCGGAAAAAGAAACAGAAGCCTGTATGTGTGATTCATTATAATCAACACATGTGTGGTGTTGATAATTAGGATCAGCTGTTGCAAAGGTACCTAGTGGAGAGAAAAAGAATGAATAAATGGTAATGAAGTTGTTCAGGAGGCTACTGAATGCCACAGTTCTGTATTCTCTGGATATTTATAGGAAAAAATGTAGAACAAAATGTTGATTACCTAAAATTTGGGATAGACTTGTTTGAGGGATTGTTGGTGATATATTGTTGTGTGGAGTGTCAGGTTATAATGATGGTGACAACATTTTCAAGAGGCTAATGGAACACCACTTTCCAAGAAGAATACCTTCCACAGAAAAGAAATTTAAAACAACAAAGCAGTGTGTTATTTGCAGCAAGTACAACAAAAGGGAGCAGCTGTATACTATTGTCAAGACTGTGATATTGTTCTGTATGTCGATGGGTGTTTCAAAGCCTACCATACAAGAAAAAATTACAGAAGTAATGTAAATTGCACATAAATTATCTACAGTGTATAGGAAACTACCATTCCAAGTTTCATTCATATAGAACAAAAAATATGGAAATTATTTGAGATAAAAATGCAGGCATTTTTCACCAGTTTTGAGTACAGTTTAAATACCCTTAAATACTGCTCCCACATCGTGCTACAGATGGGTTTTCAATGCTCTCCGTGTTGGGGGGGGTTAATTAAGCACACGGACAAGCTGTTCAATCCTTACCTTAATATTTAACCCTTTAAAGATGAAGCGCAGACTGCTTTATTTAAAGACCCAGTCCATACCGCGCTGTAAACACTTTTCATCTCGGTTATAAAAACCAATCAGTTTATGGTGTAAGTGGCACAAGTCGCTGTTCGTTCTCAGATAAATACAAAACGCATAAATACAGTGTCGGCAGAGCGTACATTTGTTGAATGTAATGTTGGTGCATCGCGTAACAAATAGGCTTTAAAAGGCTAAGATTGAAACATTATTAATCATTGAAATGTTGGCTAAGCAGTGATGTTGAATACATATTCAGTTTCAGGCTTTCTTTGATGTATGTTTATCCACATCACATTTTCAGAAGAGTAAAATTGTTTGTGAATTGTCTGTAAAGTGTATTTTGTGTTTATTTTAATGGCAGGGATTGTTTTCCTGGATGAGGTTGACAAAATTGGAGCTGTGCCAGGAATCCATCAGCTGAGAGATGTGGGGGGTGAGGGTGTCCAGCAGGGAATGCTCAAGGTGTGTAAGGGCAAACCAAAAAGCAGTTGTACATCAGTATCATTAAGTGCTCATTTTCTGTGGTGGATGAGAAATACCTGACATGTTTGAAATTCACATACAATTTTATAAAAGAAAATACTTTATTTCATTTTATGAAGGACACTTGTAATATTTGCCATAATGAGTCATTAGACAAAATTGTGAGAGCTAGGTCCTGGAGTTCATATTTGGGACATGGTTTAATCTTGCGGGCATAAAGAAATGTCACAAGACATGATAAGTGAGATTATGAGCCTTAGGCACTGAAAGGTTACCTATGCCTTCTGTAATTTTATGACAGATGATTGTGGATTAAGTTTTTTACAACATTGTTTCTCAAGCTTAAAACTCTTCTAATGATTATTTGCACTGTCAGTTCTGACCGTTCATGCCGTTGCTTATGGTTTAATATTCCCAAGGCTGTTTTTGACAGTCATTCCGGATGAATTTCAGGACACTGTCTTAGACGATGGTCACTTGCTTTTACATTCTGTCTGCTACTGTAAATGTAATCATCCTTTAATAATATTTGATCCTAGTAGACTCTTCTGTCAATACAACACTGGTTAAATTACCGCTGACAGTTTACCATAGTATATCTTCTGAGGACAGATATAATCTCTTTTGTGCTGAACTTTTGTGTCTTATGTACTTATTCTGAGAGGCCCACATATGAGGTGGTATGGTTTGTTGTCTTCTCAAGAGGTGTGCCTGGCTGGTATTAAAAATGGTGCTGAACTTGGGGTCATTATACGTATGTGATCTGCCAGGCTGTAATAGAATATTCTTGTTTGTTACACACTGAACTGTGCTGAATAATTTTAGATAGATTCCCATAAAGGACTGCCTACTTGTACCTACAAAAATCTTCATGTACATTAATGTTTGGTTATGTTAACAGATGTTGGAAGGCACTATTGTAAATGTGCCAGAGAGAAACTCACCTCGTAAACTACGTGGAGAAACTGTTCAAGTTGACACAACAAATATATTATTTGTTGCTTCAGGAGCATACAATGGCCTGGACAGGCTTATCAGCCGGAGGAAAAATGAGAAAGTAAGCACTTAACTAAACAACAGCCTTCCCGAACCGTTAGAAAATAGGAACTGCGAAATTAAATGTTTGCATACAACATCGATTAATACAGACAGGTGTCTCCATTGTAATGTCATTATTATTTGTACAAATTATCCATATGTCTCAGACCATTCCTATTGGAAGTTTACTGAATCTGATCAGAAAGTTAAATCTCTTTATAAAACAACTTTAGTTTTTTTTTCCCCAATTCATCATCTGAAAAATGGGAAGGGGAGAGGCTTGGTAATCACACATAGCATGACATCCCAGATGAAATTTGTCTTCACCAACACCACCATGAACACCTCAAATCTCACAGAGTTAAATATGTGCTGTTGTCACCATCATGTGAGTCATCCAAGGTTTTTGTAGTTTGTGACCCTTGTATTAACCCTTTGGCATGTAATGTCACACCTGCCATGAAATGAGGTGCCTAAAACACCTAGTATCAGGTTTCAGTAACAGCATTTAATGGCCTTTCTTATTCAGCTCCCACCAGGCATTTAATTCTGGCCAAAGGGTTAGTCTTACAATCTGTATTGATGTCACACATTGTCTTTAGTATAAGTGTTGTTTCATTACAAGTACATATCTATAGATCCATGGTCTCTATATTTTGAGGGGTGGGGAAGGTGTCTTATATTCAGGTAAGTACAGTATTTAGTGACTTAGGTTTAATGCCGGGGGGGG
>JGI20166J26741_11818695_pt1 | contig 10066 bp, 2 predicted proteins | sample TergutCu122P5_FD_26741 | JGI IMG/M metagenome (IMG submission 26741) | reverse complement strand
AGATGTGATTATATTGCAGGCCCCTCAAACGAACACAAAAGCCGAACGCATCCAGGCGAACAGTCTGGGGTGGGGGTTGTAGAGGAGCTTGTGGAGGGGGTAAACAGTGCGGACCCCGGAAGACAATCAAGAAGTGTCCCATAGATCTATAATGCTCGAATAAGAGTTTGTTCATTTCTGCCACCATCGCCATAGCTTGCTGTTAAAATCGATTGCGACCAAGCCAAGCAGAGTCCGTCCGTCAAGTCTTCCTAGCCATTACGTCGAAGACGGCGATGGAGGGGGCCGGGGGGGAGGGGGGCACACAACGGCAGTAAGAGAAACGCCGAATAAAAAAGAGAGTGAGAGAGGTGTGGAACACGTCATGTTAGAAGCATCACGTATGTACAAAGCAAGCAATTCGATACACGATGGCTTCTTTCAAGCATTAACGCCAATGCACCCCACGTACTTACAGCGTTAATACGATGAACTACTTCCTGCGCAGAGATATTTCAGATACACGTCGACCCTTCAAATTCGTCAGAACTAATTCACGGCCACCACACTTTTCATCAAAACAAGACTATTCGTTGTTCGGATAAATGCCAAGTTGGACGGTGGCACGGTATGAACAAAACTGCACGAACACAAAGTAAACATTCAATCACATTTGTTTTTTTTTTCTCTCTACTGTGCTAAGAATCAGAAAAATTTTCCTACTTGGCACAAAATGAATTTCCTGTCCGGGATAGAATTTACCTGCTCGCCCTTGCAGTTACCATTGGTATTTCTTTACATACTAGTTTCACTTATTCTGTTAACCCTACAAGGCACAGTAGTTACTGCATGTACCACGCACTCTATCACTGGAAAACTATGTATTTTTCCCACTAGACGTTTTTCTTCGTAAGGCGATACAGCCACAATGCACACAGGTTTCGAGGGAACATTATGCCTCCACCAGCACGAGGAAATCCGTTTCCTTTAAAACGCTGGAACTCTACTAAAATACATGCCGTCATTATTTCAGAATACCGAGAACTTACCATTCACCACCGCAAGAAAGTGGAATCTGTGTCTGCACTGCTGTTTCATATGCAGCAGGACCTGAATTTCTACATACTAACTCATACTGATTTCAGGCTGCGAAGGGTGGCTGTACTTTATCTAGTTACGCAACTGGCCAATGAGTAAGATATTGACATAGAATGCGTGTAATTAGATACTGCAATCAAGAGAAGTGTAGTCTCTTGTCGCAAGACATGTTGGCTGAGCTGCGGACGATACGCTTTCTTTGTGAAGATTCACGTCTGAGGACTGACATGCCAGCATCTTATCAGAATTGGGTGAGTTGTGTATAAGTAAACAGCACAGCGACTGGTGTCAGTAATTTGTATGACAGATAACAGAAAGAAGAAAAGTTCTACGAATATCTCGCGACGGCAACATATTTAAGACCTACACTGAAAACGGACGGCATGTGGTTTTAGTTTAAGGAGTGCTGCGTTCTACACGACCCAGCATTCATCACTGGCCTTGATGTTCACTTACTGCATATACAAACGCAATGCTGCAAAACTAATCGCACTATGCATGATAATGCACATATATTTGTATTTCGTTAAACTGTCGCCATGTAGAGAACAGGATTCTAGATCTATACTTTATAAACCTCTTTGTATGATGAACATTTTATTTGAGAAAACTGATTAGTCTGCAAGAGATCAGGCTCTCACACAGTTGTAGTTGAAGATTCAAGTCACCTGCGATGTGACACAGTGTCGTTGAGCCAGTAGTTCCTGAGGCTTCGAATGCTCTTACTCTTTCATCTTCAGGTTCAGACAGTCCAAGAATTATTGCGAGTCTGTTCGATCTGAGCTTGATATAAATTGAGTCCAGTAAGAAATGACATGAAGAGATAGTAATTCAGACAAAGAATTGTCGGTATAAAATGGTACAGCTGTTTCTGTCCACGCAATAAAGGCATACACGGGGAGAATTGGTATAGCTATACTCTTTCTTTAACTTCGGCGAAAGATGGGTGTGGGTGTTCAAAGCCACGTCCCGGCCGCTTTATCCCCGGGAAAAACCCGGTACCCATCGTACAGGAGGTTGGGTGGGCCCCATGGCCGGTCTGGACAGGTGCGGAAAATCTCGCCCACACCGGGATTCGAACCCCGGACCGTCATCCCGTAGCGAGTCGCTACGCTTTAAGTAAATTGCCTATCTTGTTAAAATACTTTCACAACCAGCCACAATATCTACACTATCCGTAACAAAGACGCCTTGGTGATTAAAGTGATAATGAAGGCCTTGTACACCTGACAGGTCGGTGCTTAATCACCATGGAAGAAGCCTGTCATCACTCGATTTTGCGACTCTTCTTCGGGCACTATCGCCATGCAGACACCAATATCCTTACAAATGACGATGGGCGCTCACTTACCGTTCAAGGGACACGACAAAAATGCTCGCAGTCATGAATACATGATTGTCAGTTTGTTTAACGACGATTGAGTAAGAAACACTACTACTGAAGCATCGGTGAGAATTTTTTGGAGCGGTACTGCCAAGACAAACGACAACAACGCGAAACTGTCGTGGTAGCAGAAAACACATGGAAATTAAGAATACAGTTCTTAACAATGGTTTCACCAGATTTTATCAAATATATGTGTTTGGACTTTTTCCACGTTTCGGACACTACCTGTTGCCGAAACGCTGTGTGTTGTGACAATGGGAGACGTCCTAATACACATCAACTGATAACACATCGGACAGATTTAACCTTTGTACCTGCCGGAACCGATTGTAGAATGTCACCAGCACCTCGGTCGTAATCTTGAATACGACAAAGCACAAGCAGATTAGTCCTCGACTTCCAACCATTTCACTAACTGTAAGCCGAAAAGGCACACAGTACTGTAATTCTGCTTCATATGCAATTCATCTGTGTAATAAACAGACACAAAATCATGTCTCCCTGTACTTTCACAGGCAAACTATTTTTCTCAGAAAGCATGTACAAGAGTGATGAAGTAATAAATATAGTAAAGATCCTATTTTTTCCACTAATATCTCCGTACTTCGACCCTTCTTATTACTATCACTAACACCAGTATCGTTTTCTGCTAATATCAAACGAAGCATTCCAGAAGTCAAAGTTTCATTGCTATCACACATCGCGGCTGGAATATATTGCAGGTATATCCTACTGATCTATGTAATATATCGCCTAAAATACGCCCCTCTTTCCACCCTGTATTTCGCGTTTATATTCAGGATGCCACACTTATTAACATATTCAACAATCCTCACACAACTTCCTCTTTAAGCTCACCCGTCGCTGGTCCCTATTATCCCACTTTCCTTTCTTAACATTTTTAGGGGCAGTGGTGAACATACACACCACCAAGTTTCGCATTAAAAATTTCTACTTTCAGCCCACACATTGCGTTTATAAGTCTTGTATAAAATCTCAGAACAAATAGCGATTTTTCCGCTACTGATGGCTTTTACATTTGAGACGGAGAGTGTTCACTACCTGGTAAGAACTAATCTGTAAATACAATTCAGATAAAGTTTTACCATTGAAGTTACAAAGAGAACAGTAGGCTGCATTACCTAACATTTCAACTTGTAACCCTCTGACCGTTTTTCACAAAATATTATCTGCACGTTATGCCTTTGGGATCTACTGGAACGGTGTACTTTTCAGTACTAACATCATGAAAGACGCGCAACCTTGTGAGATAAACTAGTGTCCCTTACTCTCAGGGTCATTTAATAATAATTCGTAATCGATCCTCGAAGAGATAAACACGTAAAGTTTGTCCTGAAATTCTTTTGTGTAATGTAAAATAACAGTATGGGGGGGAAAAAAGTACAAAATTTCTTCAGCTTACAGTTTGATGTCGCTGGCTAACCAACCATTGAGGCTACTTGTATTTTATTTAGATGAATCACAGAACATATACATCCTGCGCGTGAAAAACTGCAGGTCAGTAACTATGACACCGAAGACGGTGCAGAATTTTGTGGTTATATTCAGCACACACAGGCTCTATCCATAAGTAATTAGTTTTTCACAAAAATAAAATAAAATAACGGCGGCGACAGCGACGGCGACGACGACGACGACGACGACGACGACAACAACAATAACAACAAGAAGATATCTGAGGGACTAAAAGCATGACACTGCAGCAAACAGAAAATTCCTCCATTTACCAGATATCGAACCCCGTACGTCCAACCCATTGCCATGTTGCTGAGTGATATATCGCAAATAATAATGCCAGACAACAAATTTTCACTCCCTCTTTCGGCAACATACAATAAGTTGGTTGTGACTAAATCCTGTAAGCAGATCACAAAATTGCCCTCGAAGTTACAAAACGCACAACGTTTTTACCTGTGTGAGAGACGTATGAATGGGCATACCATTTGTTGCACAAATCCAAACTAATGATGTTACTTCAACAAGAATAATTCACCAACAAAAAACATCATATTCTCACATTTTCATGTCATTACAGTCTCTCCTCTTCGTTTCTCCTAAAACCCACTACGAGATTATCAATTTTAGACGCGCTAAAAAAAAGTGAATATTAGCTTCGGCACGTCTGTCTCTCCGTCTGTCCGCACGGAACAACACGGCACCCGCTACACGGATTTTCATAAATTTTATATTCGGGGATTTTACTAAAATACTTCGAGGAAATTCAAGTTTGGTTAAAATCGGACAAAAATAACAGGAGATTTACATGAAGGCCTACGTATATGTATGAATACTTAGTTTGTAGCGTTACAAGGTTACCGTCCACAGTAATCGATAACAGCAGCAATCGATAATAAAGGATAATGATCAACAGTAACAGATGCAATCCTACCTTATTTCTTCATTCGATTTACATGATGCATAATCCGGGAAAATAAAAAATGTACAATCACAATATTTCATATTTATTGATAACGTCTACTAATATTAAATTTGGTACGCAGACAGGTTATAAATAGGTCTATGCCTACAAAATGTGAATTAAATATTGTTTTCAAGACAACAATTACAAATACTTCGATAGGGTATAGATTGCAGATTGTGCACGACTGACAATTTTAACAAACTCAGTATTCACGTACAGATTCTAAGTTACGAAAAGGAATCCAATACCACGCACTAATGACTGTAATTGCGTTCTACAGGATGTGCAAAGCTGTGAAAAATACCAAACAAATTTGTCCACAGTGGACTAAATAACATGGCCATTAGAAAAGAGTCCAAAAGGCTAAAATCCGAACGCTATGCAAAGATTTTTTTAACTTGCGTAAATGTAAGCAAATGCAGGAAAATTAATTACTAGAGTTTCCATCATAAATGCGATGTCGGGCGCATTGTTGGAAGTCTAGATCTGTAATCAGCATGTCGCAATTAACAAGACAACGCGTGCAACTTCAAAAGGGGAATGTCACATTCGTGACAAAATTCTGGACACTCTCCACCGTCTCAAGCTAGCGAACATTCTGCATTCCAAAGGCAGATTCTGACTGCGTCTTCAGGTGGAACGGGAAACGGGAAAAATCTACGTTAGTGTGCCTGTCAGAAACAGCCCGTCGCAATCCGCCTTTAGAATGGGCCCACCTGACTTGGTTATCCGGTTGCCCGTTCCACCCGAAGACGGAAGCATAAGCAGACTCCGAAACGTTGTGGGTTTTTTTTAGCCTGAAATGACCGTAATGTCCAAAATTTCAGTCACGACTATAACAAGTACCATTTCTTTTAGGTTAGTATAACCCTGATGACCTGTGCACGTAGCGGTTACATCAGTGACGAAACTGGTGTTATGCTCAATGAAGGAGTGTCCCTGGTTTCGAAACTTTAATCTGTTTAAAATGTCGTGTTCATCTTAACAGCACATATTTTTAAATTCAGTTCCTATCGTACCAAAAAAAAACACAGTGTCTCCGCATTACGAATTACACCGCAGTTTAAGAAAAACCGTGTTCCTTCTGCAAATAATTCGAAACTAAAAACGTTGCAGACAAAATGGAGAGATTTTTAAATGCTGAATCAGACTGTGCATTTTACAGTACCGAGCATCCTTTACGGGGTTAACATGAGATACAAAACTGTTTATCTTGGATGACGTTGTAGCAGGTCTCAATTTTTGAAAGTCTGGTCTGCAACATACAAAGTCTGCAACGCCAACCGTACCTTATGCTCTATTAAAGCACAACATTCTATTACATAACATGCAGGTGATTTTTTGCTTACATTCGTCTACATATGTTTCAGGTTTTATAGAGATAAAATCAGGATATTTCTACAGCCTACAACATACACATAAACTATGCATACTTTCTCCTTGGTAACGGTATTTCACTGAAAACCAGTGATATAGTTCGTATCAGTGACACAATATACAACATGGTAATGCAGCCCACAGCTACAGCCAATTACGCTCTAAGACACACCAATCATGGCCATTACTTGCTATACCTTGGCTCTACCGTACTGCCTGCTGTAAGTAAGAACAGTCGCCATGCTACTTTCACGTCCCGGTGCGAGTATTTCATAGGCCTTATTAGAGAATGCTTAAAAATTGTGAATGCTCGCTACTGTATACTCTCACAAATTAAACCAAAGAAACTGAAAAATGTATATTCTCATACGTTTCAAACCATGTCACGTGACTGATTTTATTCTGAAGGTGTGAGCAAAACGCTCCTCGGAAAATTCGGTACCCGCTTACCAGACCAGAGAGCGCTAGGGCCCACAAGACCACAATATGGATCTTCACCGCCGAGGAAGTCTAAAATATTATACTCTAAATTATTCTTTCAACAGCCGAGCAGCCACTGACTTCTTGATGTCATGCAAATACAACGTCTTAACTGCCGACGGCTAACAGCTCTTGTATAATAAGCCATTATATACAATCTCTATGTTAACGCCCGACTACTACTTGATATCCGGTCACTATTTACAATTTCTGAGTTTTTTTTTTAACACCCGACTACTACTTGATACCCAGCCACTATTTATACTTTGTGTTAACACCCTCCTATAATTTGATGCACAGCTGCAATTAACACTTCCCGTGTTAAAACCCGCCTGCTATTTCTCACCCGGCCAGTATTTCCAGTTTCTGTGTTAATAACCGACTGCTGTCCGAGATCCGACCACTATTTACACATATGGTGTTAAAGCCCGGTTACTCTATCGGACCAAGCCACCAGTATGTACAATTTCTGCTACAATTTCAGTACGAGTCACTATTTAAAATCTCTGTACCTTGTATTCGGCCACTTCTTTCAACTGCTGTTGTTATGCGACTACACTGGAAGCCAGGCTATTACGGGTATTAAAAACTGTGGGTTTAATCATTCATTATCGGTCCAATATTACACTTGTGAACTAGGAATATTTGTCTCCTCCCCCTCCTTCATCACGTAAATCAAGCCTTACGTGATAGTTATGGCCTACGGTTCTGAGCCCCCTGACGAGTTCACTGATGACCATTCGCTGTTAAGGTTAGACTACTACCCTTATTGCAACAGCATTGCAACCCTACCTGAGCTTCACCGCTGCCCCTTGCGTACAGTTTTGCCATAATTTATGCATCCGTGCATCTTAGAATGCATTTCATATCCGGACTTTCTAGCATTACTCAAGAGGCTACTCTTAACGTAATTTTCGCTTTTTAAGTGACTGCCCGCCTTTGAGTTTAAGAAGTTGGAACATCAGGCGTTTCACACAAACACACACAGAAACTTGGTAACGAGAAAGGATAAAGTCACATACAAGTATATGTAGCAGATAAACTTTTGCACGACTCTGTACTCGCTTACACGTGGTCGTCACAGGGTGAAGGCCGTTACTTTAAAAGAGTACGCGGCCCCTGTAAATTAAATGTGTATGTTGTTGTTCAGCAACATCCCAACTTTCGACACTGCTCATGAACTATAAACACTTCCACCTAATTTATTTGATGCGAAAAGGTAACATACTAACACACGTCGACAACCGGTACCTAATTGTCTGGTGACGTTTCAATGAAGTAGATGACCATAAGAGACAGCGTAATCAAATACGCGAATTCTATATAGCCTAACCAGAAAATCTAAAATCATTACAAAAGCTCTGGCAAGGGTCCTACAGTCACGTCATTCATGCTTCTATATATGCAGAACTAAATGTGCACGTACATCTAGGCAACAATACATTATTACTCTCTCTTAATTCGTTTTCAGAACACGGTTTATAAAATGTTTACCACACTAGCATGTAGAAGTATGTTCTGTAATTCAAATAGCTGCATCACTTGTAACTGTTTAGAGAGTGTAACATTTATTCGTGTCGCAAAGCAAACAAAAAGTGAACTCGATTACGTCCGAATTATGGACAGAAGCCGTATCTGGAAGTTTTCTTATACAGAAATTTCTGCACGCTGGATGTATTTGCTAACTGTCTGATTTATGAAACAGTGATCTGAATTTCATCTACGGACTAAACCAGTGGCAACAAAAATACATCGCGAGGGACAAGAAATCGATTCTCTTGCGGTCGGCCGTTATTAATTTCCCCTTTCTCATACTTGGTACAAAGAAAGCAGTCTTCTGTAATCATAAACAAGTAAATACGAGTACATACGGAACTTAAATAAAAACGCAGAGTTTGGAACACCTTCCAGGTACACGCTTTTTACTACTTCCTTACCTACAGGCTTTACCTACAAACGGGTTAAAGTACTGGTGTCCAACGTACTAGGCACCACAATGAAAACACCGACGGAAGTCAAGATTACCCTCTTCTGGCTGACAGATACCAACGTTTCGGAAGGACATGCTTCCTCCATCTTCGCGGTAAAGCACGTGATTCTTCTCTCTTCTATGAACCTGCTCCCTGTCTCCAGGGTACAAGCATAACGACAGCAGCAGGTCGTTTTACCCTGCTACCCTTAAAAAGTAGGCAGCACGTTCGTCTCAAACGCGTGTTCTTATCTACCAAACAACATGGCGTCATACCTCAGAACTCAGCACCCTGCAAGCCCCAAATTACGTATCAAAGAGCTTTGGATATCTTGTCTGGATAACTTGTTATACGTATCGTGTTCAGTCCGTGCCAACAGCATGTAGCTATGTGTGCAAAAAAACATTTCAGGTACTGTAAAGTATTTCCGGTGAACCACTCGGCTCAGGTACTGCTGTGTCTTTCACAGAATTTTCTCTAATACCAACCGTCGAATGGCCACGTACAAGAAAGTAACGGTGCTTCAAATTAGTACGCAGAGATGAAAGAACAAAGTGCAGTGCTCTTAAAAATAACACAATACAGCTCAAGCTTTGACGCTGTGCTGTTATAGTGTAGCACGCGAGAATGTAACTTTACAGTGACCTATGTAAAACGCATACAACAAGCCATATTTTCCTAACTGCTGGGACCTTAACAATTACAAAATACGATGCCAATAGCAGCAGCAACAGAAGCAGCAGCAGCAGCAGCAGCAGCAGCAGGAGTAGCTGACTGATGTATTGGTGCTTGTGCTCCATTGTATTTGAGACACCGTGAGGATGGCGCCTCGGCGCCGAAACATGTAGGAGTTTTTATAACTTGTGTATAGTTTGTAGACCTGCTAATGTGCATCTGTTGGTATATATGATAGATTGTAAGAATAATGCAAGGAATAAATAATACGAAATCAGCCATGGGTTATTTTAACGAGATCATTTCAAATACATATGTCAGGATCTCGAAGAAGATGGATGATCGTGGCCTATTTAAAGCGCTCTTCCGGTATTCGCCTCAAGAATACGAAAGCAAAAGAAAAATATCATTATGGACTAAGCAGACTAACACGTGTAGGAAGGCAGTCAAAAACACAACTATGATTGTAATATACAAGGTGTTAGTGTATATACAAATCTCAGCCAACTACATGTTTCGGACTAGGTATCCAACCTGAAGATGGCCTAGAAGAGGCAGAAACATGTAGTTGGCTGAGATTTGTATATACACTAACACCTTGTATATTACAATTATAGTTGTGTTTTTGACTGCCTTCCTACACGTGTTAGTCTACTT
>JGI20166J26741_11818584_pt1 | contig 10067 bp, 6 predicted proteins | sample TergutCu122P5_FD_26741 | JGI IMG/M metagenome (IMG submission 26741) | reverse complement strand
AAGAAGACTAGGAAGAAGACGTAGGAAGCTATTGGATGACCTTAAGGACAGGAGGGGGTATTCTAATTTGAAGGAGGGAGCTCTAGATCGCACAATGTGGAAGAATCGTTTTGGAGGAGGCTTTGAACCTGTTGTCAGGCAGAATACTGAATGAATGAAGGGGGTTCAATAAGAATCCACGGGAGGGTAGATCCTAGAAGTCCAATATCAGTTTTTCCATCCTGTAAAGCTGTTATTCATTATGACCACCCAGTCCTCACGCACTTGAAATCCCCTTTATACACAGTCCGTTGGAGTTGGAGGTTGTAACATACAGTCCGGAAATATCGTTCTTGGATTTTAATATTAGTACGTCCTTGAAAAAGAGTGAATTTGATAGATCGGTTTTGATGGAATGTGCTAGAAATGTTTGCAGATGTTTTCGATTCAGTACGATGAATAGTTTTAACTCGGTCGTTCTGGTGATTGAACCAGATTGTTCTTGGAGAGGTGGGGAGGGGAGGGGAGAAGTTTCTGTTGAACATTTTACATTGCATATAGTTCTGACAGCAGTTACTGTCAGTTGCTTTGGGTGCTTTCCCTGCATACTTTGGATGCCAAATTTCAAAACGGCACAAGTTCAATACATTTTTCCATAGATCTTTGTGACCTACAGAAGCACATAGAAATACATAAACGTTTGTCCCAAAACAATAAATTCAAGACAAGCTTTGTTCTTTCGAACTTTAATAGGGAAATAGGCGTCATTCAATGTCAACATATGCAGAAATTTTGTTACTCATATCGTGCTTATTCTTACTATCAATATATAAACCAAAAATTGCACTTAATAAAATACAGTTCATGAAAAGTAACAAACTCCTACATGTTTCGGAACCCGAGTGTCATCCTCAGGGTGTCTTCTAGAACAAAGTAACACAATTCCAACACGCTGCTCTAGGTATGGCAACGCCCTCAATGGAATGATTAAAATATTAAAATTAATAATTAAAATTAAAATGAATACATTTTTCATTCAGTGAAGACAATGCGATGCCTCGATTAGCGCGTTGGACTTACATTCCTTTGTTGCAGAAGATTCCCTGTGGATGGCAGCCCAGTGCCAAAACCTGTAGGAGTTCGACACTTGTCATGAATTGTATTTTATCAAGTGCATATGTTGGTTTATATATTGATTTTATGAAAGGAAATGTTGAATTATTCTTATAATAAAGGCCAACGAGATGCACCATTTCTCAAATTTATTTTGGTAAAGAACTCTACATGTTTCGGGCATATTTACTGTCCATCATCAGGAGTCTCAACACTGTATACACAGCAATAGGTATTTGTCATGCTAGATACGTTGATTGTCTGCTAGCGAGGTCAGGTTGGAATTCCAGTTTAAACGTGGTTATTTTTCCATCTGTGATGCGCCTCGTCCTGGACGAGCCAAACAGTGACCACCACGGAGATTATTGATCAAATTCACGAGCTAATCATGGAAGAACGCCGGATTTCTGCTAAATCAATAGCTGAGCAACTGGGCATCTCACGTGAGCGGGTTAGGTCCACCATTCATGAAAATTTGGAAATGCGGAAGCTCTCCATGAAGTGGGTCCCGAAATGCCTGAACGCGGATCAGAAACATCAACGGTGCCATTCGCCTGAGCAAATTTTTGAATTTTTTCGGCGCGATCCAAAATTTTCGTGTCGGGCGCGATTGGTGACCATGGACGAAACCTGGTTATATCACTATGACCTGGAGACAAACCAATAATCAATGGAATGGCGGCATAGCGGCTCACCCCGCCCAAAAGATCCCGAGTGCAAAAATCCGCTGGATAAATGCTCGCCTCGATTTTTTGGGATCAAGACGGTATCCTCATTTATTATCTTACAAAGAGCCGAACTATCAACGCGGAGTATTGCTCATCTCTGCTGGTGCAATTGAAGGATATTTTGAAGGAAATACGCCGCGGGAAGGTCACCAAGATGGTCTTGTTCTTGCACGACAATGCTCCGGCACACCGAACACTTGCAACCCAGAAGAAACTGGCCTACCTGGGCTTCCCATATCTTGATCACCCACCCTATTCTCCAGATCTGGCCCCGTCGGACTACCACCTGTTCCCTGGATTGAAAAAACAATTGAAAGGTTGCCATTTTTCGTCCGACGCAGAGGTCATTGCTGCCGCGGAGAGCTGGTTGGACGGACAACCTTCTGAATTATTTTGGAGTGGCTTGCAAAAGTTAGAACAACGGGCTAAAATGTTTATTGAGTTTTGTGGGGAGTATGTTGAATAAATCCCGAGTTTGGTTGCTGTAGCTTGTTTCATTCCTTGTCGGGCTATGGACTTACCAGCACCCCCTGGTAGATCCCCATCACAATGTTTCTTCAAAGAAAACAAAAAGAACACTAAACGTTTTTTTGAGGATGACAGTCAATTATCCGTGTATTTTGTCTTTTTGCGGGGATCTTCGACCATAACCTCTGCGAAAAACGATGGATGACTCTTGTTAAGATGATTTCTAGGAAAATAGATGGTAAGGATGAGATGTAGTTCATACTGGTTCTGGTTCGTTTCCGATATCAGACTTGCATTGAACAAATTATATGTTTCGGGTTCTGATACCAGAGTCAGTTGATATGTAATCTGATAAAACTGCCCAGTGGCAGGCTTTGGGATTAGGAGTGTTGAAGCTCTGAATTCTGCTACCGTATCTAGTAATTTATGTAGGTAACTACTGTGTGAAGTTGTGACGAATAGATAAAACTGTCTAAGGATCGTATGCAGTGGTAGGCTTAGGAATTATTGGTATTCTCTCGCCTCTTCCTGCTGGCAGAAAGTTTCTCTACGCTGGAGAATAATTTATTTGGCGAATTGGTTCGCTTATTTTTGGGAAATACTAAAAATACACAATTATATTTTAATGTGTCTAAACCTTGATGGAACAGAGCTGTAAAAGCAAAAACAGCAACTTCTGGACACATTGTTTATTGACGTTACTTTCTCCTTTGTATGTTTGAATTGAGAAAAAGTAAAACACTGCATTACATCAAAATTAGTTTGAAATAATATTTAAAACAAAAGACCCTCTTTCAAGACCCTCTCTAAGAATAAATCACTTTAATTATAACGCCTGAATTTTAAACTCAAATTTTGTTAGTGTGAAGGAATGGATGGCCATGTCTTAATGGAGGTAAAGATGAAGTACAAACCTTTCTTAGGCACTCGACCAGGCTCCTGATTGATGGCAGTGAGCTGTGTTCTCTTCCTTATTTCTGATTGGTTCACAAACGACATATTCTCTTTCGAGACGTCATTACCCTCTGTCTTTCATCTCACTTTTACGTTTTCTAGACATTCTTGAAATATAATTTAATGCAAACCAATCATTTATGTAAAATGACGTCGAACTGATTGTACATGCCGTAGTCGGAAGGTACAGTGTTCAATCTTCGGCCTAGAAACCGACGTTCGCGTTAGGTTTCTCTTTGGCCTACTCCAGGCAATCCCGGAATGTGTACTCAAGTATGGCCACTACCACTTCCTTCGCAGTCGCTTTAAATTCTTAATCAACCAAGTATTACACCATTCAACTTGATGTGGTTCGGGAAATTCAGCAGGTTAGTTAGTCAGTAACGCATGAATATATCTCCGTGCCATGGCGCTGAATCATGCTAGGCTGATTAAACACTTGCAAAAATCAAAGTGAAAGTACATCTTTGTCACATGCTCCCCGACATAACGAGAACGGAACAAGGCTAGAATTATTCTTAGAAGGAAAAGCCGAATACTGTCCAGTACCGTGTTGTCTACCACAGATTGTACAGAAAATGCACCGAGTGCAACTCAATCCTCGACGATGAAAGGTCAGCAGCTATGTTCCTGGCAAGTGTAAAATTCATTTCTTAGCGCATGGATAGCAGAGTGTGTCTGCATTCGAAAGACCGATTGGTTAATAAGATTTAGGGAAATTACGGGTCTTTATGTTGTGAGCATACGCAACACATTAATCCAGAGTTTGCGCAAAATTTGGAGTTACTTACTCATATACGAGTATGTGCTTGTATATGCAGTCATCACTGGATTCTGAAATGTTAAATCAAGGAGAAGGTATTAGGTTGAATATGTAGCACGTGTGAGAGAGACAGGAATATGAAAAATGTACACACGTTTGTGTGGACATCTCGTGCAGACAGATCGCTGTGTGACCCAGATTTAAATCGAGTATATTTTTAGATCGGAACATTGAAAAACGAGGTGTGACGGTGAGATCCGTATTAAAGTGGCTTAGAGTCTGGTCCAGTCGTAAAGATCTTTATTAATACAGTGACGTCTCAACACTCGGAAACTCGACGTTAGGGTTTTCTAATCTTGGTGATCAATATAAAATAAACTACTGATAATTATATTTCTCTCGATATTAGTAAAACTCAAGCCATTACCTTCTTCAGGAAACCTAACACGTTTTTCTCTAAATGCAAACTTCAAGACCCGTCTATTACTCGTACTGACTCTATTAAGAACCTGGGAGTTTCAACTGATTCTAAGTTATATTTTCACTCTCATAAGCGTAAAAGATAAAATTTACTCTATAACCTACCATAAAGGCACAGAGGGAAGTAAAGGTTGTTCCCGGCCATCTTGTGATCCTCTTCATCGTAGGGAATAGCCGGGGGGGGGGGGGGGTTTGGAGACAACAGAGAAGATACGTCAAATTACACAAAACAGCCTCTTTTATTGTAGTCGAGTAACTTGATGTTCCACCAGAGCACACACATTTACATCCAGACCGCTGCCTTGATACTTCCGAAAGAGTCGTGTGAATAACGCTTTCTTGTCTTTCTTTAATCACGCGTAGCCAAAATTCAAAGTCAGCCGGTTATGCCTGACTTCAGGGTCGAAGCTGATTGGCTAAAATGCGCCGCGCCACAAACGTTAAGTTACTCTGTTGGCCAGCCGACATCCATCCTGTCACACGATCCCCGCACCCCTTCTCCTCAGCCGCACACCTGCAACAGCGGTTGCTAAGCGGAGGGCCCAAGGTAGGAATTCGCAGAGTGAGCAGAATGGACGTTGACTTACCGATGCAAAACTTTATAAAAAAATTTATATGAGTTTTAAATAAAACCCTTACGTCTCAGAGAAGCCTGTTTCCGGGGTCGAACCTGGAAAGGGCGGCTTCAAGGTATAGCTCTACTCTTTCTTTAACCTCGGTCCTAGATGGAGGTTGGGTAGTTATAGCCATGCTTCGACCGTTTTATGTCAGGGAATGACCTGGTACCCATTGTACAGGAAGATGGGTGGGCTTCACAACCGTTCGGACCGAGTGCGGAAAGTCTCGCACCCACCGGGAATCGATCCCCAGACCGTTGGGTTTGTAGCTAGTAGCTATACCGACTGGGGTGTCCAGACCGATACAATCACTGCCATGTAGATTATATTTTTTCTCAGTCTATTAGGCTTTTGAATCTTATTTTCAATATTTTCAGTTTCCACACTTGATAGCATATTGATGACATATTTTTCAAACTTCGGACATAATTAGAATATTCATCTGTCCTTTGGACTTTGGTTACCTTCACTGATGTAAAAAACTTGAAAGCTTTGTGGTGACGTTTGTAGCTGTTTGCTATCATCGATTCTTTTCCCCACACAGTAGTGGTTACAGTTACGTTAATGATTTTCGGCTTATTAATTTACGCAATTTGCGTAAAAGAAGACATCAAGTTGAAGCAGTTCTATTATTAACGTCTTTTTAGCCCGTTCGCGATGTTGTGAAGAACGACAATTGCTTCATCGTGTTTGTTCTTCCTCATGGAAAAATTCGACTCCCTCTGGACGGACTTGCATCTAAATTTATACTTCAGAATTTTTCGAAAATATCAAAATTAAATTGTGACTAAAATCTGACAGAAATCACGGTACTTTACGTGAAGGCCTGTGTTCTTTTAAGATACTATCTCGCTGAATCCTTATTAGATTGAGACATGTTCCATACAAAGTTACAGAGGAATTTAAAAAAACACACTGTATTTTATGCCCAATTATTTTCTTCATGAAACAATGTGGAAAAAACACTGTTGCATTTCCACTGCGACAAAGGTTATGTCACAGTGTTACATTATACGTACAGTACCTATCTTGTTGGTTTCCAAGTTTTGTTCCTATTCCATGGACACTATTGCACTTCGAAATCCCACGCGAAATCTCCGCAAACTTCTTTCAAAAAGAGTCTGTCCGCCAGGTACCCCAGTGCTACAAATTCAGTTTGTTATGATTTAGATAATTGCAGTAGGCAAATTATCTCACTTTGTCAGATCTGATGTCATTATTTGTTTAATGTCATACGGCGTCCTAAGGAACGTTTTAACTTTCCTTTAGTTCATTTTGTGTTTGTTTCATTTGTATCCTGTTCACTGGTCTTTTAACTTGTGTTTGATATTGTGCTATATCGGTCATGGCCCATCTGGTTGTTGACTCAGCACGCCAATAAATAAATAATAATAATAATAATAATAATAATAATAATAATAATACAATTTCTGGTCCAGCAAGAGTATGTAACATGATATCGGAGATTATTTTTCAATATGGAACAAGTCCTTTTCTATCATCATCATCATCATCATCATCATCATGTGGCTAACTTAGAGTTGGACCACTTTTTTACCCTTTCCGGTCTCATACATCCAGAAGTCCCTTTACTTTTCTCCCCTTGTCCCTTCTGCCTTTTGGTCTGTAGATTGTATTAATCCCAAAAAATACTTGTCCATAGGCTAAAGGTAGCAATCATGCCACGGGACGTATCCTGCTTTGGGCTTGTAACCCATTCAGGGGAAATTCCACTAATTGTAAATTGTTAACTACTGCTCGGATCATCGTTCTGCATGCAGAAGCTTAGGAGTTCGAACTATTTTGCAACTGAAATGAAAGCTATTATTGGTGCAAGAGTTAAACGACCTTACACGTCACGAGAAGCAAAAAACATAGCAGAATTTTATCAGGCCAAATATTGTGAACATGCTGTTAGAGATGGCGTAGTCGGTATAGCAATTATGCTATGGATTGGAGGGCGTGGAGTTCGAATTCCGAAAAGGGGGAAGATACCTGTTCTTCAAAATGTCCAGAGCTGCTCTAGGGCCGGCACAGCTTCTTCAACGAGTATCGGTGTGAAATTACCAGGGAGTCATTTTGGCAACCCACATCGATCTAGCGTCGAGGTTAAGTATGAGTTGAACCATGGCTTTCCTACACATACATGTCTTAAAGGGATAGACGGGGATGATTTACTTTATATTATTATTATTATTATTATTATTATTATTATTTCTCAAGTTTTTTTGAACAAAATAGGCTTTTCATGTTACACATGTAATTCGATATTCTTGGATGTTCTTTCTGTCAAAATTTTTAATCAGCAACGAGACTTGACCAAACATTAACACATGTTCAGTGTACACAAAGCAGGAAATTCTTGGGCTGGGTGAGCAACTTTAAACTTTACAAGACAAAGTTGTTCCGAGTAAATATTGGAATTTTTCAGTTTCGTGTCGGTGTAATGAGGCTTGTGTTTAAAGGAAAATTTAAAGTTATGAAAGCAGAACTTACCTGGTCTTTAAATATTTGCTCTTTTGTAGCGCTTGACGGTAGAGCTTCAAGAAGCATTAAACCCATACACCCCTTTCGTTTCACCCTTCTTCTTTGTGGAATTAAAACATGGTGGGTAGGAAAGTAGGAATTTACGTCACATTATTTCACCATGGAAACGTGCCGCTCGCATTACTCTGTATTTATGTTCAGTAGCGCCAACATAAAGCCCCGCTGATTATTTTCAGATCCTCAGCAGAGTACCATAAGAGCACAGCTTTGTCGATTGGATTGCCTGATGCTTTGTTCGTGACAGTAGAGGAGTAACACTGACTAAAGATGGCACAGCTTTAACGCAATAAGACTATTATTGTTATCATGGTTATATTATAGTCTTGAACACAAAGGAAAGCCGAAAGGATGAGAGTATTGCTCTGCTGTCTACTTCAGCACTTGGTTTCACTTCGACACTCAGAAGTGTTCCGATCACGTCTTCCTTCGTCTTCGAAGATTGCTTTTATTTCTGGACTCAGTAATCTTCTCCCTGTATTACCTGCATAAATAAGAAACTAATAAACTCTTGAATGAGAAAGTGGTTCCATAAAACACAAAAGAAGTAATGCAGAAAACAAATGAAGGGAAAACCTTACTGACGTAAGGAAGAGAAGAAAAATTTAAAAAAAGGAATAACTGGCAGGAAGAGAGGACAAAGAGATATTAGGAAAACTGTCATTGAAGGAAGGATCGAAATGGAAAACGAAAGGAGTGAAAGTAACAATAAATGTAAACAAATATGAAAATTGTAAAACAAAGTCTGGAACGTTAAAAAATGTAAGGTGAGAAAAAACGGATTGTCAGTTGTTTGTCAAAAGGAAATAACAAAAGGATTGAATGATCTGAAGCGAAATAAAATAAATAAAATAAATAAGGAATAAAATATCAAACCTTCTGACAATGACGTCGGTGCCTGCAACAAGTGTCATATGACGTCATGGACGTCTAATGTCTTCTGAACAGCATGTGTGAGTGTTCCAATTGACAGCCGCGTTTCATTACATATTACTCGTCAGGTAACGTGCTTGGTGTATTGGGTTGAATTCTGTGAATAATATTATGCAGCAGTGTGCACATTAGCAGGTGTTTACACGACACGGTAAGCTGACACTCTATCGGAACACGACAAGTTATTAAGGAGAACGTAACAAGAAACTAGTCCCAGTTATTGATTCTGACGCTGGTATATTACCTTCAGGAGTACTTTCGTGCTTTGCACATCAATACATGGTCCGTGTTGAACACAGCTTTTATACGGCTTTGTCTGTTCCCGTCTGCATGTGAAATGATGGGGAACCATCTGCTCTTTTAGGACCAACACAAAAAGACTTTCTAAATCACTGGAAGCTTACTGATAATGTAACTAAATTCAAATATCTAGGAAATTATATAAAATTACGTTCCCAAAGAAGTTCCTGAAAGACTTCATGACATCGTTTCCGCTCAAAATACGTCGGTCTCTACTGTGAGAACAACATGAATTTTAAATTAATGTATAAATTTACTTAGTCTTTCATGTATGTGTTTTAGGTCAGAGGGAATTCCGAAGATGAAACGGATTTCAGACATAATCTGAAACTTCCTTTCCGTTAAGTTACCTGTAGTTCGTAGTGTATACCATACGTGTAATACCAAAATTTTGTTTAAGTTCATGTTCTCTCCCTTTAGACAAGTAGGTCAACTTCTTTTGTTCTAATGGGCCATTAATAATTGTCATCGATATAATAGATAAGTATTGATTACGATCTCTATTCAAGCTTTAAAATCTACACAGTTTTCATAAACTGTTGTAAATTTTTAAATTATTTTGTATCACAGCCCCAATAAGTGCAATTAGTGTAATTCGAGTCCTATTTACTTTGGAAAATTTAAAAACGCAAATGTCGATTCCCTTATAATGGTAAGAACTTTATAGATTGTTACATTAAAACCAATCCATAATTTATATATCTGAATAGGTATGTTGTCGGTAAGCTGGCGACTGATAGTACGTGGTGCACTCAAGTTCTAATGTCTCCTAATTTTTTTCTCGCGAATGGAAGCAGGTAGAAACATTAAAGTCATTGGAGAAGACGTAGATGTTCTTTAGGTTGGGTGAGGCCAAATGGCAACACTCTCCTACCCGTTGAATGCTTGTGAGGTCGTCGAGTGCCAGTAGTGTTTTAGATACTGAAAATGGCGACGTTTACATTCGAAGAACAGCGCGTGATTATCCGATTCGTCCACTTGCGTTGCATGAAACCCATCGAAATTCATCAAACATTGAGTGAGACATGCAATGATGGCGTTATGGACGTGAAAAATGTGCGTTCGTGGGTACGACAGTTCAAAGAAGGCCGAACGCCGTGTGAAAACAAACCGAAGGAGCCTCGGCCACGCACTAGCCGATCTGGAGACATGATTGCGCGAGTGGAACAAATGGTTATGGAAGACCGC
>JGI20166J26741_11818362_pt1 | contig 10070 bp, 4 predicted proteins | sample TergutCu122P5_FD_26741 | JGI IMG/M metagenome (IMG submission 26741) | reverse complement strand
GCGCATACCGATCGTTGTGTGTCACAATAAAACTAGATAGTGCTGCTATCTAGCGGTGACAGTTTCCCGCCCTTAATTCAAAAATGTAGGTCGCAACTTGGCTTTGTAACTTACTTATTGAATTACCTACGTATATCTGTCTCCTGTGGATGTGATCAACTTATTGGTTGTGATATTTAATGGTGAAATATTCAATTTTGTGATTTGAAGTTACCAAGAATGACTCATTTGATTGTGAGAAAATGTCTTGTTATTGAATGCCATGGTGCAGTATCTGGGGTCACAGGTCACCCAGGCAGCTTACTTTGAAATGAAAATCTGGAGGCAATGAGAGAGTGACTGTACCAAATTATCATGCTTTGTCTACATTCCAACTTTATTTATATAAAGAGCATTGACAACGTAGTGGCACTTGACAACTTTTAGTGTTGTTCCTATATCCCATCTGTAGCAGGATGTGTCTGTTCTAAAGTGAAGCTTATACAAAACAAATCATCCAGAATTAATGTCCTTTTTACCCTTTAACAGATGAAGGAGACAGTGTTGTGCCATTCATTGTACATTCTTTTTATCTAAAAGGGAAAATACTGTACTGCAGTAGGCACTTAAGTTGAATATTTCTTCAGCTACAACTGAAACCTGGAATTGTAAAAGGCAGTATGCTAAAGGCTAACTTGGTCTCCAGGAAGTCATTCAGTCCCATAGGAGCAGCCTGACACACTTATTTGCCAAGTCAGAACACAACTCTGCTTATGTATTTGACACTGTCACTTCATGTTCATGTTATCTGATTTCTTCATTGTTAATGATAGGCCATTATCTGCATAGAATATATTTCATCCGAAGGTAAGGTAGCCTGGAAACTTCACTAAAAGTGATCAGATCCTCTCAGATGACCAGTTTTATCACTTGGAAGCCAAATCCTACGTCATATTGACATAGGTGGTTGTCATTAGGTATGATGGTTGTTAATGATAAGAGCTGTGGACTAGGCAACACACTGTCCTGGCCCTTCAAACATGAGTAGTACGCACAAGCCATTGTCAGTGTACCCACATTTGAGCTCATATTTGCACTGGAACAATTCAGCAGGAATTGTAACAGCTGTATTGTCACACTTAGTTGCTATTTTTCACTGAAATTGGTACACATAATGACACTTTCAACCCTGTAACTGGTGGAAGAAAATAAAGAAATGAATACAAGATGAGTTTTGCAGCACTGTCTTACTGTACCTATTCATACCACTGCTGTACTTCATAGTGCATGATAATTTTTAGGCAATTTTAGGCACTTTTCACAGAATTGTGCAAAACAACTATTAGCTTTATCATGTCTGTATGTGTACATGGAGCAGTTCGGCCCAAACTGGACAGACTTCTGTGAAATTTGGTAGTTGAGGATTGTTTGAAACACTGTCAAAAAAATTCTAGTTTGATTAAGATCTACCAAAAAATAAAGGGTTCTTTACATGGAGACCTAAGTAAATTTATAATAATATCTCACTGAATTCTTCTTAGACTGGGGAATGTTGTAGACAAAATTTGTAGAGAAAATCAAAACACCCATTTTGTATTAAATGAATTTTTTTCTGAAAATTGTGCCAATTATGAAATAATGTGGAAAAATATGATGGAGCCAGACAGGCTACTGATGATGTAGTACAGAGCAGAAAATATGTGATTTGCATGCCAGATAACTAAGGCAAGAATACAGACTCACACTCGTGCAGTGTGAAGTATTTCGTAACTTGACAACAGTGCAAAGGGAGCCCATTTTTGCATTTCCATGGCATTACTGAACACTTGAATATTGTTGACAGTGACATGTATGCTAACAACCATAGAAGGGGAAGGTATTGTTGTGTTTCCATGGAAACAATGGTTGTGTGAAGCCACAATGTAACATTGTACATACATTGTCCATTTTGTTGGCTTTATACAGATATTGTACATGGTTTCATCCACTGTCCATACTTGCTGTTAACATAGTGCAGTAATATTTCTCTAAGATAAACACTCTCAAGTTGTTCCTTTAAAAGCATACTGTTGGCTGATAACAGTACTTTATAAGGTTTACTCATTAGTGATGGTTTAATATATTATGGCTCATTTTATGTAGCTATACAGTATGTAATGTTGGCATTGACTTGGGCTATGTAATAATGGTATTTCAAACACTGATCACATGACTGCATCCCTTGGCTGAGATACATGTGGCTTATCCAACAACGCCACTAAATGTAACAGCCATAATTTTTTAGGCACATTCACAATTTCAAAAAGGGACTGTTAGCTTCATTGTGTCTGTCAGTCCATCTGTCTGTCCACATAGAACAACTTGGCCCCCACTGCATGGATTTTCATGAAATTTCATATTCGAATATTTTTCAAAAATATTTTAAGACAATTCAAGTTTCATTAAAATCTGGCAAAAATAATTGGTACTTTACGTGAAGACTTACATACATTTGTGGTAGTATCTCAATTCTTCTTAGAATGAGAAATGTTTCTAACAAACTTGGTAGAGAAAATCAAAATGCACATTTCATGTTCAATAACTTCTTTCTGAAAATTGTGCTGTTTATGAGATAAATGTGGAAAAATATTGTACAGCCAGACAAGCCACAGGTGACAATAGGATACAGCACATGCGCATTGCTTGCTGGATAACTAAGGCCAAATACACACACCCGGAATGTGTAATAATTATTGCTTTTCCACAGCAACTATGGTTACTTGAATGCACCTCAGTATATGTTTATACATACAATGCCTGTCTTGTCTTTTCTGTTTTGTACAACATATATCATTCTTGTCAGGAATACTTAAAGGATGACAGCAACAACAGTTACTTCTAGGAACTGTATATAGTAAGCTCATACTGTGCTGTGCTGCACAATATCGAGGTAGCTACTGAATGATACAGGCAGGCATATGCTGGCTGTTTTGTATTATTGAGTGTTCACTTGTCATGTGGAGTTTCCCTCCAAACACATCAGCACACCCACATGGGAAGGAAACCTTTTGTATATGACTTTTATGGCAAACCATTCAATTCTTCTAACTATTTAAACATCTGCCAGAATGCTTACATATATGTAACACTCTTTACCTGAAAGAACATGGCAGGGATTTTGCACATTATACTACACCTTCAATTTACAAGTGTTACCACAGGTGGGAGCTACCATACAGGTATGAATTGTGTGGTAAGGCACTTGTTACTAAAACACCAGCAAACACACTCATCGTGCACCATAACTGATTGAATCGGAATGTGTTTACATTCACGGAAGTTGTACTCAGCACTCATTTACTCAGTCAGGGAAACTTTGGTGAATACCTGCGTGCTCTTTCAGGTAATTTCATTCTGATTTCAAGGCCCCAGTATTTATTTCAACCACTACTCCATCCTAGAAAGTCAGTGTAGCCATTTCCTTGCTGGGATGTAAATGTGAATCAGGTGGATTGGTATAGGTTAAGCAAGAAGACTTTGGCAAGTATGCTTCCCCTTGTGTACATATGCAGGTGCTTGTAGGGGAAGTTTCTTGCTAAGGAGTGTGCGACACTTTTCACTTGTGAGAGCCATTCCTGTGTAGTGTGCCATTTGCTCCTTGTGTTTCATCCTGCCTTCTCCAGCCTTCTTTTGTAGTGTGTATTATTATTATTTCTTATTTGGACATTGAAGACACCGCGATTGTGTGCTTCATTTTGTTACATTATTTCATCAGCTGAATAAAAACCTGGAAATTTTGTTTACTGTTACATGGTCAGGATACTTAGTGATGTCTAAACTCGAAATTACTCAAGTGTTCGAGCATGGTGTAAAAAACTGTTGCCCTGACGTGATATTACAACATCAGTGTTATTTTCTCAAACTTGCATACTAGTTGTGCATATATCAGAGTCATCTGTGTGGGTGCAGTTATTTAATGACTGAATATGCTCTTCTGCATTGTGGAAGCAATACCATAAAATAAGTATTTTTTTAAAGCCAGTGGGTGACTGAAATATATGTATTCTAAAATAAATCATTTGAATTTATGAAACATGTAGAACATACATTATTAGTCATACTGTATTAATATTGTGGTCTTTAGTTGTATGACATGCCATATTTTAGTTATATCAGTAGGTACCGTGCCAATAGTATCATAGCCCAAAAGATTGGGTAAGGATCTTCATTTCTTCCATAACCTCAACTTTGTGTATGTCTTGTGTACGTATACTAAAGTTCTACGTGATGGTTTCAACACATTCTGTCAGTTAATAGGCATTTATTCTGTGTATCATTATTTGTAATTTGAGTTTAAATATAATATGATTCAGTGCAATTAACAAACATTTCATTCTCAATTGTATGCCACTAATTTTGTCATCAGTCATGATTGCACCTGTGGGAAATACTATGTTAGAATATGTCTGTGTGTTTGCCTGTGTGGTGCTACAGGGCAGTGCAGTCCACAGCAGTCTGTTTCCATAATAGAATATGCCTGTCTATCTCTCCTCTGCGGCATAATAGGGCTTTACAGTCTACAGATTTCTGTTTCCATATGAGCTGTGTGTGTCTATCTCCATCTGTACTTTTAAGGTGGGGACTTTTTTCTTGATGAAAGTAGAACAATGAAATATCCAATTGTTGCAACAGTTACACCATACAGGTACACAAATCTGTGCTGTACTTTGCACTAAGTGGTGTATCCCTTCATTACTATGTGGACAGCATACAGGCTGTTGTACATTTTGGCATGTGGGGTTTAGCAAAGTCACATGTTCAAGCTGTTGCAACATTTTGATGTACATTACAGTTACAATTCTGATGATGAATGACACAGAAAGTGGACATTCATTTTTTTTTTCTTCTTTCTTCACACTGTGCATTGTAATATGACTATTACAGTTAAAACTAACTAATGCACTTGTAATATTGAATTATAAGAATAGTGCAGGTAGTTGGTTTTAATTATAATGTTGACATTCATATAGTTGGAGTAGGGGTAGAGGTGTGGTGTGGTATTGAGCTATCCAATGGCAGGAGCCATGGAGAAGTATGTTTGGAGGAAAATAGGTGAAATGAGACTGCTGTTGTTTGCCTGTCTTGTGATTGAATGCAGTAGGTGACTCCTGATGATAGTACAGCTCTCCCAAAATACATAGCTACACAGGCATGCAAGGAAGACTCTGTTTGCCTGAAAAATAAAATAACAGTGATGTGAACAGATACAACATGATGCTCAAATATGTAGTTCATGTTTGAAGTTGTGGCAGTTTTTTTACTACTTTGATGGCTTTGTGATAATGCAGGGATAATTGTTAGTGCTTCAGTTCCATTTAAGGTGGCTTTGTGATATTGTTAGTGTAGAATGTTAACTGGTACCAGATCATATAACTCTAGTGGTTGTTTAACATGGTGCAGCAATGCTTCATGACCAGCTTTCTGAGGTACTGCTGTTCGAACGTTTGTTTGGATGATAATTTGTTGTGATGTGTACTACTGTGTGGTAGTTGATTACATAATGGCAGATTTCATACTAAAATATGTTATAATTTTAGTGTAGTTTGCACTTGTGTAAATACTGGTAAATGGATTACTCTTTGCAGCATTTTAACATAATTTATTTCAAAATTAGGAACACCATTGTAATATATCTGTCATCTTTCTAGGTGCATACCGGATGGTGTCATTCTTGTAGGAATGCCTGACAGCACTGCCATAAAACAAGAAGACATCACGAACTCTGATATACTTATACAGAATGTTCATAGTTTGGCTTCAGGGGATCCATTCCAGTTTGTTAGTGGAGATTTCCCATGCTCAGTGTGCAAAGAGAGATGTGAGAACCAGTATGCATTGGAAATTCACATGAAACGGCATACATCTCTAAAAGAGTTCCGTTGCACAGTTTGTCAGAAAGTGTACCCAAAAATGTACTCACTGAAGAAGCATATGGTAACACATACCTCAGAACGTCCATATCAATGTGACCTTTGTAACGTGAAATGTAAGAGACGCCAAGCACTTGTAGCACATAAGAAATGTCATGAAGGGATTAAGAATCACACATGTGATATTTGTGGTTATGCAAGTGGTTCAGCAAGAAACCTGAAACGTCACAGACAGAGGCATTTAAAAGAATACAGTTTCAAGTGTGAGCTTTGTGGGAAAGGTTTTTATTCAAAAACTGAGTATCAGGAACACATGGGTGGGTACCATTTGGGGGAGAAGCACAAGTGTGAAACATGTGGGAAAGAATTCCCAGAGAAGAGGGGACTCGTACGCCATAAAAAAATTCATGATCCTGAAAGTAAATGCTTTGCATGTGAAACATGTGGTAAACGCTTTTACTTGAGGCACAAACTGTTTAACCATATGCGGTCACACACCGGAGAGGCCAGCTACATCTGTGATGTCTGTGGGAAGGCACTGTCAAGTGGGAAGTCACTGCGAGCACACCAGCGTACCCACACAGGTGAGAAACCCTTTATGTGTACCATTTGTGCCAAACCATTCAGTTCTTCTCAGTGCTTGAATGATCACAAGCGCACACACACAGGTGTGAAACCTTACACCTGTAAAGACTGTGGCAAAGGATTTACACAGGGTACAACGCTGTCAGTTCACATGCGTTACCACACAGGGGAGCGACCATACAAGTGTGACCTGTGTGGCAAGGCATTCATTACCAGGGCAGTACTGAATACACACATCAAGAACCATGACTGAAGTCTTCACAGTATGTTTGATTTTGGTCCTGCAGCAGTTAAAATCAACGCTTCTTTACACAGAAAATCTAACATGACAAAGAAACTGAACATATTCTTTAGGTATGGTGAACATCTACCCGTTCACTCAAGAAATATTGTGGTATGAAGGCTGATGATTTTCCTGATCCACTACCTTGTCCTGTGAAGTGAGGGTGACTGTTTTCTTGCTGGGATGTAAATGTGTACAATATGAGTGTGAATTGGGTGTGCAGTTAACCCTAAGTCTGTCAGATTATGAGCATTTATTTTGTATATTGTTTGTAATTAAAGTTGAAATTAAATAATCATTGAGTGTAATTACAGAAACTATAATTAGTTTTGTGCTACTAATATTGTATCAGTCAAGCCTACACCTGTGAAATATGCAATATTATTATATGTTTCTGTCTTTCTTTGTGGCACAATAAACCATTTAGCCCACAGCCTTCTTTTTCCCAGTTTCTAAGTCTTATTTTTAGATATTGTTATGACTGTATGGATGAGAAGTTAACCCTTTGCAAAGCCTGTACCTACAGAGGACAGTTTAGAAAGAAAAATAAAGCAGACATTCATCCATATCCCTAGTGGTACTTAAACACATTTTCACAACATTCAACCAGTAGAATACTGTTCATGCTGTAGATGGTGGTATCATTAGAATATTTACTGTTATAGGGACATAGCACTTTGGTTACTCAAATTGATATTATTATTTTTTCAAGTCTTACTCATGTCTGTTGTCTATAGTTGACTTTTCTCCCTTAATATATGTTCATGCTGTTTCTGTAATGGGCCCCCGGGCTGCTAAGTCAGCACATGATTAAACTTGGATGATTATCCTCTTTGTCATTTAGTTTTTGTTTATTAACATTTTATACCAAAAGGCAGAATGTATTTATTGTGTGTAGTATATGTTCTGTTGTGTTAAAATCATTGCACAGAGTGGTAAATAAATCAGCTACAAATCCTGCATGTTTCCATGGAAGGTCTTCTTATTTGTTTCTGTATGTAGCATATAGTATCAATCCAACAGTTATCACAAATACAGAAAATTAAAAGAAATAATGCTTCTTGGGATCTAGTCTCGTATTACAGGAGGAACCAAAAATGATACACTGTTCATTGTAATTTCAGGGTTTAGTGCCTTGCTTTATATTTGAATGTCCCTGCCTCAAAGCTTTATATTTGGATGTCCCTGCCTCAAATACTGCCCATAACACTGACTTTATATGATATTTGTTAATGCCCACCAGTAAATGCTGAGATACTTCTTCAAAACTGGTCACATCTACTTCCTTGCATATAGTTCACATTCTACATTAAACTTACCTATTTTTTGCTATGTAATGTATACAGTTACACAGCATTGTTGACCTTTAATTTCCCACAAGACCATACACTGGTCTCTGAAATGTACTGGCAAAAGGCCTAGCATGCAATATGCTGGTCTATGTGTGTTTCGTAGGTAGGAGTTTCACTGTCCATGCTAAGACAGAAAAACTCATTCCATCAAGATATATATTTGGCATATAAATTTGAATCCTGAAGGTTAAACAATACAATATTCATTTCACTTCAGACTGATGTAGGAGGGCTGAGAAGTAAAATCAGTACCAGCATATAAAACTGTTTTTCAGTTTTCATGGTCGAAATGTTAAAGGTGTGAGTTTTAGCTTATGTTCACTTATTCATTAATTTCATACCAGAGAGACTGAATAATTTTTAATGATTTTTGTTGTTGTTAGTCAATATGGGAGTGATGAATGCAAAATATGAATACAATCTGTGTGTTCGTAGACCTGCAAATAGAATTCCATTGTGTACGTTTTCATGCATTAGAAGTTTAACATGCACAATTTTATAATTCTCCTTGGGCTGAAAGTAGTAGACAGGAGAGCAAACTTTTATAGTCTACATTTAAAATTCTGTAATCATTTTCCAGTTCATTAAATTGTATGGGAAGAGAAGCAACTACAGAAGTATGTGAGCTGTCACCATGAATTTGACATTACCATGATGTTACAATACATTAAAATTAAACTAGACACCATTATTAAAGTTCTGCCATCACACTTACTAGAGCAAGGAAGTGATGCTATTTCAAGTAATTGTAGCAACAAATTGTAGGGTCTTAACATGCATGAATATACTTTCCAGCATTGCGTAAATGTGTAGTGGCAGGTCACTAATGAGTAGTTACTACTGTTATCAAGTGTTAACTACTTTGAAAAGATTTTGAAAGTATTCTTTTAAAAATATTTACCTAGAACAGACCTGCTGAACCTTTTATGAGTTACAGGCAACTGTGGAAAAATCTGGTCTGCGTGGGAGCAAGGGAGCAACATGAAATTCAATATGCAGAATGAAGAATGAACAATTGTATAAAATTATGTGTACAATTTTACCTGCATATGTTTCTGTACATTATGTGTGATAAAAGTGTGGGATACCAATGAAAATAGGAAAACTGTATACAAAATACAATTAATAATACACGTTAGGGCAGCATTTCCCAAACTTTCTCAGTTGATGGCGTCCTTAGTGCCTCTGCAATTTTTTTACAGCCCCCTAGGCCAAAAGAAAAACCTAACATTTCCGTGTATTATGTAGTTAGGTCCAAACAACTTCATCACTACATGTCCTAACAACTTACTAGCCGCTTGAAGGAATAATACACATAAATTGAAAGAAAAAACAATATTTTGAAATATGCCAGGGCACCGTGATGCACAGTTTGGGAATCGCTGGGCTAGGGTGTCATTACTTTTAGCACATTTTTACAAAGTCAGTCAGTAATGTAATGTATGTCTCTATAAATAAAACAACTGTAATTTTTCAAGCTTGCTGTGATGTTCTATATTGCTTTGTCATGGAAAGGGTTACAAGACTTGTCATTTCAGATGCCATTTTGTGGGGCATGTTATGCTGTGTTGCCAGCAACATGTTGTCCGCGATCTACAGGTTGAGCAGCCTGATGTAGAATATATCCACATAGACCAGTCCATTAAAATTGCATCCAGGAGCTGTAATTTGAAACCTCCAAACTAACACACACAGTCACTGGACATGTGCATTTTACATGACTGCTTTAATTTACAGCTGTAACTATAAATAATGACATGTTTGAAAAACCACATTTGGTACCAGCATATCAGAACCCAAGGTGTATGCTCCCTGAACAAACACTGAAAAGTATACTAGTCATATAAATACCAACGAGATGAAACTTTTTTTTTATTCTCTTTTATTTGGTGTTAGAACTCTACATGTTTCGGACGCAGTTTGCGTCCATCATCAGGAGTACTATAAACTGTAGCAGCAGCC
>JGI20166J26741_11818251_pt1 | contig 10070 bp, 8 predicted proteins | sample TergutCu122P5_FD_26741 | JGI IMG/M metagenome (IMG submission 26741) | reverse complement strand
CAAATATCCGGCGGACTTTCAAAATCCCCGAACTGCCGATGGAAAAGAGGGGGGTATCGAACGGGATAAAAGCCAGGCCGCGTTCCCCGTCGCTGACGTCTACCCAGTTTTCGCAGCAGAACAGCGCGTGGTTGCCGCCTTCGACGATATCAATACGCGGGTTCACCACGCTGCCCATTTTGTTGATCCGATATTCGGCTTTGTCTTTCGGAATGTTGACCGGAAACACAAAATTTCCGGATTCCACGCGGAATGTCTTCCCTTTCCCCTTCAGCGCGCAGGCGATGTCGATAAAAGGGCTGTCGTCATAAAGCGTGAACGTCGTTTCGATTCCGGCCGCGTTGCCGTGGTCGATGACGCTCCTGTCGGCGATGTCCGCCGACAGGGTCAGCGACGCGCTTCGTTCCTCCCGGGACGCCGTCACCGTGAACCCGCCCGGAAAAGCTGTCAGAGGATCCAAACCGAAATAATCCTTGCGCACTAACGAATCGACCTGCCAGTCGTAAAAACGCGACGTCGCGTCGAGCAAAAACCGGGTCGCGTCCGCCTCGCCGTAGACGTCGTACTGGTATTGAGCGAAGCCACGGCCGTCGTGTTTGCCAACCCATTCGCGCCCCGAGGACTTCTCAATCAGACTTGCGATTGTCCCCGCCGTCGCGTCCGCCGTGATCCTGAAAAAAGTATTTTCCAGCAAACCGAGCCCGGCGTCCGCGGTCACAGAGGAAACACGAGGTTTTTCCCGTGTCTGGGGAACGTCGGACAGTTTCGCCGTCCGATATCCCAAAGCCGGTATATCCCTGACAAACGCGCACAGGCGTCCGTTAATGCGCGCCGTTTCCAGAACCTCTCCCGAAACCGCGTCAATAAGAGCCGCGCCGGTTCGGTTGGCTGATTCCGCTCCGATCTCCACCCAGGCGGAGCGTTTCCAGCCCAGCCCGTTAAAAAAGAGCAGCCGCTCCCCGTCAGTTTTAACCAAAGCCGCCAGCTGATTCAGCGCATGTGGGTAAACATGGCTGAGCGCTTCTTCGGCCCCGCGGACATAAGCCCGGTGCTCGTCCCAGGATGCCTCGTACCTCTCGATATCCCCGTTTTTATGCAAATCCACTTTGTTGTAGTAGCGCTGATAACTGATATAAGACACGCCGAAGGTCGTCAGCCCCCACGTGTGTTCCCCGAAAAGAAGCGATTGCTCATAGGCCAGACCGATCTGCCCGGCGGACGTAACGTCCGCAATGCCGGGCGCAAGCAAACCCAGCAGGTTCACCGCTTTTTCGGCGTCCTGGATCGTCCCGCGAAGTTCCCGCAGGCGCGCGACCTCCCGGGGCATGGTTCCCACGCCGTGTATCCAGGTGTCGGCGATATCGGTTTTTACGACCGGGATATCGTCTAAAGAATACTGCGACAGCGCGTCGTAAAAGTCGTCCATCCCGCCTATAACAACTTCCGTGCCGGGCGCGTCCCGCTCCACGGCCTCCAGAATATACCGGATGTCCTCGGCCTGCTGCGGCCCCGCGTTGTCGTTGGTCTGGATCAGCGCCAGCCATACGGGAAACGGCCAGTCGTCCGGCGGGAGCAGCGACGAGCCGTAGCCGCCCTGCTTGTTATAAAAAGTGAGCACTTTTCCGCCGTCGGGCCCTTCCCAGAAAAATAATCCGGGTACTTCCGGCAGTTTGCACGCCTGATTCGGGCCCAGGTGAAGAAATTTGATCCCGTCTTTCGCCAAAATGGACGGTAAAATCCAGGTGTGCCCGATCACGTCGGTCATTTTGGCCGAAACCGCCCGCCTGCCGTATTTCGCCGTCAGCCGGTGGGCGAAGTTCAGCCCGCGGATATATTCCTCCAGCCCGCAAAACTCCGTATATGTCGTGAACGGCAAACCGTGCCACCTGATCTGCTCGTCCCGGACCAGCCCATCGATTTTTGCCGCAAGCGCGGGGTCTTCCGCCAGGCCGTTCAAAAACCGGTACAGCGGCCACGACGGCATTGTCCAGGTATACCGCCGTTTTTCACCCCAGCTTTTTGTGGTTTCGCAGACGTTGGCGACGCTCGGGAACATTGACTCGTTCCACCGGTGTACCAGCTCCGATACGAGTTCCGTAAAGCCGATGTCAAAATGTGTTTTGAACACGACGAATATCTTTTTGGGGTTACTGTCCTTATTGATGCCGCTCACTCCCAGTTATATAGCATCCTGCCTTTTGATCCCATCGTTCAAAAACGCGCCGGACATTTTCCGGCTTCGCCATCGCGCCGAACTCGCACTGCGCGATGCAGCCGCCGCCGTCCCAAAGCGTTTCGTATACCCGGTCGACGGCGGCGTCGATCTCCTCCGGCGTTCCGTCCGGCAAGAGCCTCTGCCGGTCGATTTCGCCCCAAAAAGTGAGTTTTCCGCGAAATTGCGCCAGATTTTCCAAACCGATACAAAAAATCTGCGCGTTCAGGGCGTCCAGGCCCATCCCGATCAAATAGGGGATGATCGCCAGCGTATGGCCGTCCGAGTGCATGAAAACCTTTTTCCCATGCGCTTTCCCGATCCCGATATAGTCGCGGTAGAGCGGCATGAACAAATCCGTCCAACACGCGGGGCTTATCAGCAGCGAAGTCTGGCTGCCCCAATCGTCCATGATCATCAGCGCGTCCACGTCCGTTTTCGCCCATTTCTCCAGCAGGCCGCAATAGTGCGCGTGCATTTTCTTAATAAATTCTTTCATGAACGCGGGGGGATCCGTCAGATCCATCAACAGATTTTCCGTGCCGCGCATAAACTGCAGCTGCTCGAAAGGCCGCGGCGCAACGTTGCACATCACAAAGTCGCCGCTTTTTTCACAGAAACGGTTTACCGCGTCCGCGTCAAACGACAGCAATTCGTCCGGGATATGTACGTTTCCGGCGTCGCTCCAATCATCCTCGCCGACGATCGGCTCTTTCACCTCGCCGAAAACGCCGTCCTGAATGCCGTGAAACCGGCAGCCCCACTCGTCCGTATACCGCCCGCCTCTATACGGGTCGCCGGCGGTCTTGGGCGGGCGCTCGTAAATACAGGGGGCGGAAACGATATCCCAATGAAAATCCGCGAGAATGCCGGACAACGCTTGCGGATAGTGCATTTCCGACCACGGCAGATACCAGAGCTGTCTGGGGACGCGCCCATTATAGTTTTGAAACGAAAGGGTCCGATATACAAGTTCTCTGCTCGTCATGGTTGTACAACCTCACGAATAGTTTTTGTAAATTGTATAAAACACCCCGCGGTTTTACCGCGGGGTGTTTGCCCGCAAAAATTATTTCGCCGCGACGCCGTTGGCCTGATCCTGAATCTTTCTCTGCGCCAGGTAGGCGTTGACCTGTTTGACATACTCGGCCTTGATCGTGGCCAAGTCGGCCTGCAGGTTTTTGTTCGCCGCGACTTTCTCGTCTATCTTGGCGAAGGCGGCCGCCGGGTCGCCGGCCAGGCCGTAATTGATGTTTTGGATCTCGGCGTTCACCGTGGCGATGTCCGGGTTCGCCAGCGCCGTCTGGACGTTGTCCTGCTGGAAGGTGAAGCCGGACAGCAGCGGGTCGTAATAAGTGGCCGGATCATTGGCGTTCGAGATTGCCGCGTTCACTTCCGCGGGCAGGCCGGCGTTCACGTTGATAAAGTGGGGGTTCCACGTGAATTGATAACCGGCCAGATTATAGACCGTAGTGGGATCCACGCCCGCCGGCACCTGATAGCTGCCGTCCGCGTTGAGGGTGTAATCCTGGCCTTCGACGCCCAGTTCCAACATGTTATGGTTTTCCTTGGACGAATACAGCCAGTTGTAGAACAGCATGATGCGGTCCACCTTGTCCTTGGGCGTGGTGGTCGGGATAGCCAGGAAGTTCCACGCCTGGTACTGACCGGGGACCAAGCCTTTCAAACCCTGTGAGTAAGCGGGATTCGGGCACCAGACTTCGAGCTGCGCGTCCGGCACGGACGACATCAGCGCCTGACTGATCGCCGCGTAGTTGGAAGTGTCCCACCACATGCTGGCGGCGGCGCCGGAGGTAAACTGACCGTGCGCGTCCGTCACGCTAAGGAAATCTTTCGTGATCCAGCCGTTATTGTAATATTGCGTCGCCATGATGGGGGCGGCCAGATTGCGCTGGTTATACGGCGCGGGGAACGAAGCGGCCAGAACGCTGGCCGGCTCCTCGTCAAGCCAGCAATTTTGAACCTGGTAATCCTTTATCTGCAGATCTGCGTACAGGCCCACAATGATTTGCTGGGACGTCCAGATGCCCGCTTCATGCGCGGTTTTGGCATCCAGCGCGTGGACGTCGGTGCTAATGTTGCCCACGTTGGCCGAGTTGGTCGCGGCGGCATACGGGATCATGTTCGGGTCGTTCTGCACGCACGCGGCCAGATACGCTTCATAGGACGCCAGATCCTTGACCGGCGCGCAGCCCCATTTCTGCCGCAGGTCGCCGCGGATGTAAATCAGGGACGCGGTGCCGTACGTCTGCGTAAAAGGAATGGCGTAAATTTTGCCCGTACCCAGCATATTGTTGTTCAGGTAATTTTGGTCAAAAGCCGCCTGCAGCCCGGGGTAATCCGGATTGTTAAAATAGCTGGTCAGGTCCGTGTAGCTGTTGGACGCGATATAGGTCATGAGCGTCATCCACTGCGCGTCATAGCAGGCGTCCACGGGTTCGCCGGCGGAAAGTCTGAGCTGAATCTTTTGGGAATAGTCAGCCAGGTCGGTAAAATCAAAATGGATAGTCATGTTCAGTGTGTCTTTTGTCCGGCTTTCGAACTGACTGATCACGCTGTCCAGATGGTTTGGCGCGGAGCCCCACAGGTAGAACGTGACGTCCTGCGGCGCAAGCGGAGCCGGAGTAGGCGCGGGAGTATCCGTAGGCGCGGGGGTATCCGTGGGCGCGGGAGTATCCGTTGGCGCGGGGGTATCCGTGGGCGCCGCCGTCGCCTTGTCCGTTGCCGCGGCAGGCGCGGGCGTCGGAGCGGGCGTCGGGGACGGCGTTTTGCTTCCGGCACATCCTGCCAGAACCGCGATCAGCACAGAACCGGCCAATAAAAGTGCCAGCCTTTTTTTGATTTCTTTTCCTTTCATTATTAAGCCTCCTTTATATTTTGGTGCATATTGCCATGGGAAAACAACTGTCCCTTAACAACTACCCCTTGATTCCACCGACCCTTAAGCCCGCCACAAAATAACGCTGGAGGAAAGGATAGAGGAAAATAATCGGCCCGATCGACAGCATCGCCGTAGCGTATTGAATCGTGTGAGCGGGCGGAACGGGCATGGGAATAGACGCCTGTTTCGCAATCGTGGTCGCCGCGGTAAGGTTGCGCATGATCTGCATAATCAGGTATTGCAGGGTATACATTTTGCTGCTGTCCATGTAAAGCATGGATTCCATCCAGGTGTTCCAGTAACCCAGCGCGTAGAAAAGGGCGAAAGTGGCCATGGCCGGCGTGGAAAGCGGAATCACGATGCGGAACAGGATCGTCATTTCGCCCGCGCCGTCCATCTTGGCCGATTCGCGGAAGGATTCCGGCAGCGTGCTGAAAAAGTTGCGCATCAAAAATATGTTCATCGGGCCGACCAGATTGGGCAGAATATAGGCCCAGTAAGAGTTCCGCAAATGCAGGTATTTGCTGATGAGTATGTATGTCGGAACCAGCCCGCCGGAAAAGAGCAGCGTGAAGTAAAAAATGAAGGCGATGATATTCCGGTAACGCAGCGCTTTGACGCTGATGGCGTACGCGCACATACTGGTGGCGAGCAGGCTCAGCGCCGTCCCGCCAACGGTGGTAATAATCGTCACCTGATAGGCGGTCGGCACGGTGCCGGCGGAGAACACGGCTTTGTACGCGTTGAGCGACCACTTTGCCGGGAGGAGTGTGAATCCGTTGCGGATTATAGTCGCCTCGTCCGTAAAAGACGAAACGATCATCAGCAGGAACGGGTACAGGCACGCCGCGGCGAAAAGGAAGGAAATGACAAAGAAAACGGCGAGCAGGATCCGATCGCCCGCCGTTTGCCTGCGGGACAGCCGGAATCGACGCGTAGGCTTTTCAACTGAATTTTCCATTTCCATCTCTCTCTGTTAAAATATGGCCGAATCCGGATTCACTTTTTTGACGATAGTGTTTGTGACAATGACGATGATAAAACCGGCGAGAGACTGATACAGCCCCACGGCTGCGGTCATGCCTATGTTGCTTTGGGACGTGCGCAGCGCGCGGAACACATACGTGTCGATGATGTCCGTCGTCTTGAACAGCGACGCGTTATCCCCCACAAACGGGAAAATCATGTTGAACTGGCCGTAGAATATCCAGCCGATACCCATCAGGGTCAGCAGAATAACGGTATCCTTGAGCAGCGGGAGCGTGATGCGGAAAATGCAGCTCAGTTTTGACGCGCCGTCAATAGAGGCGGCTTCGAATATCTCCGTATCAATGCCCGTGATCGTGGCCATGTAGATGATCGCGCCGAACCCGGCGCCCTGCCATATCTTTACAATAACAAACAGTGCCGGCCAAACGCCGGCGTTGTTATAAAAAGCGATTTGATTCTTGCCCATGGACGACAGCATTTGATTGATGATCCCGTTCGATCCGATAAAAGCGACCGCGAACATGGCGATGACGACCCAGGAAATAAAGTTGGGCAAGATCATGACGGATTGGGCCACCCTGACATAAACGCCCTTGCGCAGCTGGGTCATGATTATGGCGATAAAGACGGCGGCTATCGTCCCGCTGACGATGAAAAGCATGTTCAGATAAAATGTGTTGAATGTAATGGAAGCCCATGACGAACCGCGAAAGAAAAAGATAAAATTCTGAATCCCAACAAACGGACTGCCGAAGATGCCTTTGAGCGGGATATACTTTTGGAAGGCGATGACGATGCCGGCCATCGGCGCATATTTGAACAGCAAAACATACAGGAGAGCCGGCAATGTCAAAAGGTACAGAACCCGGTTGTGCGCGATTTCCCACAGGAATCCTCTTTTTTGCTTCTTAATCTTCGCGCCGTTCAGGACCTTCATTACATTTGTCCCCTTCCGGTACATTCAGGCAAATATTTTTCAATGATTTACCTAAATATTAGTGTAACTGTAAGCAGGAAAAAAGTCAATAGTTTTTTGAATAGATAAAAAAATATTTTATTAAGCGCTTTCATTTGGTAATCTTGCCATATATTTTTGTGTTTCCGCCGTTTTCATTTATTTAGATATGTTTTTTACAGATTCCCTGACAATCAGCTTGGTATCCAGCAAGACTCTTTGAAAAGGCGCGCTCCGATCGGAAATTCTGTTCATCATCCGTTCAAACGCTTTTTCGGCGAACAGAGACCGGCTGATTTCCACCGTGGTCAGGGGCGGTTTTTGGTTCTTACTCGTCTCTATGTCGTCAAAACCGATGACGGAAACGTCTTCCGGCACCGCGTAATTGTTCTTCGACAAAACTTTCATCAAAGAGATCGCGATAGTATCGTTATCGCAAACAAAAGCCGTGGGCATTTCGGCGGGGAGTTCCAGACTGTCCGTAGAAATCAGGCGCCAGTCCGGCCGGAACTCGAGTTTTTGCTGAAAGAGCGCCTTCTGGCAGCCAAAAAAACGATCCAGATAACTGGCGTCGGAGATTGGATTTCTTACGTAGCCGATCCGCGAATGTCCGCTTTTGATCAGGTACATCGTGGCGCTGTAACTGGCGTAAAAGTTGTCCATGATGATATAATCGACGTCCACATCGGATTTGTAAAAATCGATACAGACAACCGGCAAGTCCAGATTCTGAAGAGAATGGACATAAAGCTCGCTGATTTCTCCCCCGACGAATACTCCGTCGAAATTTCCGGCATTGATAACGGCTGGTATACCGAGCTTTCCCTCGTCGTCCTTATTTACCGTAAACAGGGACAGGGCAATCTCTTTGGCATTGCATAACTCATTCAAATAGTAGAAGATCTGCGTAAAAAAAACTTCACCCTCGAAAGCAAACCGTTTTGAGGTAACATAGGCAAGTTTTTTCGACAGAGCCGACGGTTCCCGACGCAGTGAAATATATCCGATGCGAAAAGCCTCGTCCAAGATCTTCTGGCGCAGGTCGTCGCTCACGCCGCTTTGATTATTGATTGCCTTTGACACGGAAACAACACTGATGTTCAGCTTATGCGCAATGTCCCTCATGGAAGCTTTTTTTATGTTCATATGCCACCTCGCGGGTTTGTGGAAAAACACTTTACTGTATCAACTAATTCAATTATAATGATTTAAGTAAATATTGTCAAGGCTATAGACAACAATGGTTTTGGTAAGGTTTTGGTCGGACAAATCATCCGGGAGGATATTACGGACTTGAAAATCATTTCGCCTGACGGCAAGAAAGGACAGGAGGGGAGTTTGACAGTTACAAGCCGGTATCTATGCGGTTTTTCAAGTTTGAACTGTCAAACTCGGGATACAATGATTTGTGAAGTAAGTCTCTCTGGAGGATGCCGACGGCAAAAATGTCCGGCGGCATCCTTCAAAGAGTTTCAAAGAGTTCAAAGAGGTTCAAAGAGTTTCAAAAATAAGCATTTTATTCAATTGACATTTGAAAAAGAGTGAGCTATAATGATCTGGATGCGATCGGCGCGGGGTGGAGCAGTAGGTAGCTCGTTGGGCTCATAACCCCGCGAAAGAAGCGGAATCATGAGCCTGAATACAACTAAATATTTCAAATGTCGCGGGGTGGAGCAGTTGGTAGCTCGTTGGGCTCATAACCCAAAGGTCGTAGGTTCAAATCCTGCCCCCGCAAGCCTGAACCCCTTGAATCCACTGGATTTGAGGGGTTTTTACTTTCAAATTTCTGGTGGTATAGCTCGAATTTTTTAGTGGTAATGGAGTGGTAAAACATTTTCTTTCGTCGGGTTCAGGGATTTTTCGTTGAGCCCTTCGATTTGAGCCTACAACTAACATCCACCACTAATTTTTTGCATTCGCCGGGCTTTGTTATTATTTCGTCGGGCTGAATACGGGATTTAGACGGTTGAACATGACGGCGGCCTTCTGTTTTTGCTACTCGAAGCTGTGCGTATACATGTTCAGCGTTGTCGAAGGCTGGGCATGCATGAGCCTTTGGTGGATGAGCGAACCTTTGATATGGCCCAGCGGTCGGTAAGAACGCGCCAACGCAAAGTGTACGAAAAACATGATAATATCTTCGCGGGATTCGTAAAATGTCCGGATTGTGGAGCAAGCCTATCCATATGCTGGACACACTTTGTGAAATGCGGCGCGACTTTCGTGTGCAATAAATATCGCACACGCAGTTACGTGGATGGTAAAATCTGTACGTCTCATTATATCCCATACGACAAGCTATACGAGGCTGTATTGACCAGCATCCGGCAGAAAGTCGTGGTTGGATCTCCGATGTCTTTTTTCCTTGAAGGTGTAATCGGACAATAAATTTCCTTAAAAAGTATTGCTCTTCCGGCGTCATTTTTTTGCATCTATCTCTATTTCTTTCTCATTTTTATCCATATCTTTATTTTACTCCATTTTGTATCGCTTGGCAAGACTTTTTCGGAAGGTTAATATATGCTTCTGTTCGGCGACGAGAACGGCGACCATATAGTCAAACGGTTCTACCCGGATACGCAGAGTTATGGGGTTTTCCGCAGCACATACAAACAAATCGGCCCGGACGATCTGGCGGCCCGCGTCAGAAGAGAACTCAATGACACTCCGGAACTTTCCGGCACATTCGAACAGACGAAAGCCGGCCTCGCGTCCTCTGAGCGGCTGTTAGCGCGCATGGCCGGAGACAATGTGGGGCGGATCGTACCCGTGCCCGGCGTCGGGTTCCCCCTGGGTTTGACACTTCCCCCCAAAGAAAAGGCGCAAACAAGGGAAAGCATCGACGAAAAAGCGCTGGTTTGTACCTACAGGCATGTTTTCCGGCCGTTAAAGGGGTCGTAATCGAGCGATGGCAACGGGTTACAAAAATGACATCTGATACGAATCTCAGATTAAAACTTCACAGGCAGAGCCGAAACGCCGAACGCTTCAGCGGCGTTCTCGGCGACAGA
>JGI20166J26741_11818140_pt1 | contig 10070 bp, 6 predicted proteins | sample TergutCu122P5_FD_26741 | JGI IMG/M metagenome (IMG submission 26741) | reverse complement strand
TAATTCTACTTGAAAATTATTGAATATTATTGTATAATTACCATAACAGGCTATTTGCGCTATTATTTTTTCATAAGAGGAGAGAAGAAAATGTCAAGAACCGGGTTTTTCAGGAAGCGCGCGAATGCGCCGGCCTTTCTGCTGGCGCTGTGTCTGGCGCTGCCCAATATTTACCTGACCGTCAGCGCCGCCCCGCTCATCACAAATCTGGCGGTGAACGACACGGCCAACGCGGCGGGCTGGTCGGTTCAGCAGAATTTCCAGGCGGGCGTTACCCCGCTGCTGACCGATTCCAAGACCATACAGGCCCCGATACCGCCATATCTTCTGGGCCAGGAATGGATACAGACGGCAAAAAATTCCAAGACGGCCGTCGGGACGGGCGATATGGCCACGTTTGCCGTCGCCGCGGATTGCGACGTATACATAGCGGCGTCGTTCAGGAACCCGGTGTACGCCTGGCTGGCGGCGGGCGGCTGGGCCGCGGTCTCCGGCGATACGCTCAACGACGGCGGGCAGACGTTCAATTTGTACAAGCAGTCGTTCGCGGCGGGCTCGACGGTGCACCTGGGCTACGCGCAGGGCAGCAGCAGCGATAACATGTATTTTGTGATAGCCGTGCCGGCGGGCGCCACGCCGGACACGCCGGGAGACGCGGTGGCCGCAGTGACCGCGCCGGTCGGGACGGTCATGGCCGTGCCGCTGGTTATCTCTGGGACTATGTCCGACCCTGTCAATAATTCGTACATTACCGCCGTGAAAGTCGCCGTACAGGATTTGAGCGGCGGCGCGGCGAACGGCAATTATCTGAACGGCGGCGCGTTTACGGAGACCGCGCCGTATTTCCAGAACGCGGCGTTCAACAGCGCGGCGGGGACATGGAGCCTTTCGCTGGCCAACGTCGTATTCGCCCCGGGCGGCGCGTACGGCGTCACCGTTTACGCGTGCGACAGCGGCAACGGCGCGCCGGTTTCGTCGTCATTTACCGTCGATCAGTCGGTCGTTGTGAAAAATTCGGCCCTGGTTGATACAAGCGGCGTGTTTGACCTAAAATCAGGCGCGGCCAATAATGCCGATCTGAACATCGGCATGGCGCTAAACGGCAACACGCTCGCCTCCGTCGTCTCATCCGCCGGGGCGCTGGCCAGCGGCGCGGATTACGCCGTGAACGGCAGCGCCGTCACCATATACAAAACCTGGCTGCAAAAACAGGCGGCGGGCGTGCAGACGCTCACGTTCAAATTCAGCGCGGGCATAGATTCAACCTACGCGCTGACCGTGCTGGATTCCTCGCAGCTCGTCAGCGGGCTGAAGAACTACGACGGGCAGCAGGCCTGGCTGTATCAGACCAACCTGCAGAACGGCGTCTCCGTCGTATACAGCGACAGGGCGTATAAATACTACAGCCTCAGCGGTATATTCCGCGGCGCGTCATATATCCAGACGGCGAACGGCTCGAAAGTCTCGGCCACCAACCCCATCGCCACGTTCATGCTGGGCAGGCCGGCGGATATCTACCTGGGCTGGGTGCCGTCCATCAAAACCCCCGCGCCGTGGCTGGCGGCGGACGGCTGGACGCTGACGCCTTACACCGGCGTGAACGACAACAACATCACCAGCCCGACCTGCTCATACGTATTCTACGTCAAGCATTTCGACGCGGGCCCGGTCAGCCTTAAGCCCAACACCGGCGGCACATCGAGCGATTCCATGTATTCCCTGGTCATCATGTCCAACGTGCCGGGCAACGCGGCGGTGACATACGGCGGGCCGAAGGGCAGCGTCGCGGCCTACGTGAACGCGCTGACGGGCACCGCCGCCGACCCGGACGGGGATTCGTTCATCCAGGCCGTGAATATAACCGTCCAGAACGCGTCCACCGGCCAGTACCTCAACGCGGCGACCGGCGCTTATTCCGCCGCGCCCGTGCTGAACCCAGCCGCGTATGATATCTCCACGCTCGGCTGGACGCTGGATATGTCCAAAGTGACGCTCGCGCCGGCCACGTACAACGTGACGGCCGTCGCCAACGACGGAGCGGACGGTGCCCCGGCGGCGGGCAGCTTCACCATCGCCGCGAATATCCCCGGCGACGCGGTATCGACCGTGACCGGCCCGACAGGCGGCTCGATAGAGATTCCGCAGGTCGTCCGGGGCACGGCGGCCGACCCGCTGAACAATATGTACGTCAATTACGTCAGCGTCGCGATAAAACGTGACGCCACAGGCATGTATTATAACAGCGCGGCCAAATTATTTGATTCCTCCGCGCCGCTTTATGACAAGGCCGGCTACGACCCGGTGAGCGCGGCCTGGAGCTACCCGATACAGGGCGCGGACATCCAATACGGCAGCTACACGATAACCACATACGCCAACGACGGCGCGGACGGAACGGTTTCCAGCGCGTCCTTCTCGCTCAGCGCCAACACCTTCGGCGACGCGGCGGCCGCGATAACCCAGCCGGCGGACGGATATATAATCAACAATATGATGCTTGATAACACGCCAGTTATTATCAGCGGCACCGCCTCTGATCCTGTGGATAATCAATTCTTAATTGGCGTTAAAGTGGCCGTGATGAACAGTTCCGGGCAGTATTTGCATACCGATTCCGGGCGGTTCGCGGACGGGCAATACCTGATAAATACGAGTTTTAGCCTGACAGATTATACTTGGAACCTGGATTTATCCGCGTATTATTTCAAGAATGATACATATACGATAACGGCTTACGCCAATGACGGCGTGCTTGGCACGCCGGCTCAGTCAACATTCAAGATGTATAGACCTGATAATATGTCCGGCAACGCTGTCTGCACGCTGGTAAGCCCTTCAGGAACCGTAAGCGCGGCCCCTGTAGTTATTATCGGGACGGCTTATGACCCGGACGGAAATCAATACATACAACAAGGCGCAATATATGTTTCAATTATGAACGGTTATGGGAAATACTTGAATCCCAATACAAACGCCTTTGATTCTGCTATAGATATTTCTTATTATTTGACCAATGTCGCGGTCTATGACCCAGTGAGTGAAATATGGAGCTTTGATGTCTCCGGTGTAAAATTTGATAATGATCTATATACCGTTAAGGTTAAGGTCAAAGATTGGGCGGCTGGCAATGACCAAAACCCGGTTTGTACAGGAAGCTTCGCCGTAAACGCCCCGACCGGCGGCCCGCTGCCGCCGCGCAACGTGATGATGCCGCCCGCCGCGAACACGGACACGACCATCGACATCATGTGGGACAAGCCGGCTGATACGGCGGGCGTCACGGGGTATAACGTCTACGTGAACGGCAGCGTCTACGCCGCGACCACAAAGGGCAACGTCAAGCTGACGGGCCTCGCGCCCGGCACGGCGTATTCGGTCTACGCGACGGCGCGTAACGCCGCCGGCGCGGAATCCATCATCAGCAACACAATCACCGTCTCCACCAAGCCCACCGGCCAGGTGTTCAACATCACGGCCTACGGCGCGGTCGGCGACGGCGCGACGCTGAACACCGCGGCGATACAGAGCGCGATAAACGCCTGCACGCCCGGCGGCGTCGTCGAGGTGCCGGCGGGCACGTTCGTGACCGGCGCGCTGTTCTTAAAGAGCGATATGACGCTGCTGCTGGACGCGAACTCCGTGCTCAAGGGCTACGCCAACCCGAGCTGGACGACGCAGGCCCAGATAGCCGCGCAGTACCCGCTGATCAAATCCAGCTACGAGGGCGCGCGGCGCGACACCATCTACGCCTCAATCATCACCGTCGACGGCAATCTCGACCACTTCAAGACCAACCCCGGCGAGATACACGACGTTACTATCTGCGGGCAGGGCACCATCGACGCGCAGGGCTCCGTCCTGTCCAACCTGGAGACCAGCGCCACCAGCCGTTCCGACCGCTCGAACACCATCACGATGATCAACTGCAACAATGTGTATATCCAGGGCATCACGATCAACAATTCGCCCACATGGACGATCCACCCGATATATTCGAAAAACATCTCGACCGAGGGCATCTTCGAGAACACGCAGACCGACCCCGTCACCGGCCAGAACTACAACGTAGGCAACGCCGACGGCTGGGACCCCGACGCGTCCGTCAACTGCTATCTGTACAACGCCACGCTGCGCACCCATGACGACAACGTCGCCATCAAGTCCGGCTCCGTCAACACGGGCATGCCCATCAACGGCGTCAACACATACCAGCCCACCGTCAACGTGCGGATTACGGACTGCAATTTCCCCTCCGGCGGCGGCATCGCCATCGGCAGCGAGAACTCAAACGGCATAGAGGGCATTTTTATACAAGATGTCATCATGGGCAATACCGACAGGGGCATACAGATCAAGTCCCAGCGCGGGCGCGGCGGGTACACCAGGGACGTGTTCGTCGATAACGTCACCGTCACCAGCGCCGGTTCCTTCGGCATCGCCCTGAATTTGCAGTACAGCGGGCCGATAACCGGCTACCAGGCCCCGGGCATTGGCACGCCGTATTTCAGCAATTTCGTGATACAAAACTACACGGTCAACAACTGCACCAGCGCGATACAAATGCCCGGCCTGCCGGAAAGCTATATCAAGGACGTGCTGTTCAAGAACGTCACAATCAACGCGACGAGCGGCCTAACCGCGCAGTATGTGAGCGGCGTGACCTTCGACAACGTGACGATCAACGTCAAGTCCGGCCCGCTCTCGGTATTCGCGAACTGCGATGATATAAACGGCTATATCAACGGCACGTCCGGCAGCGCGTACAAATCGCCGATCATCACCAACCTGAAGGTGTATGATATCATCAATTCCAGCAACTGGACGGTAACGCCCAATATCCAGGCCGGAAACGTGTTCTACAACGACCAGCCGACATACGTGATCTCCCAGCTGCCCGCCGGCCTCGCCGGGTGCGACTGGATCCGCACGGCCAACGCCTCCGGGCTTTACCCCGGCGAAATCGCCGGCTTCGTCATGGGCACGCGCGGGGACGTGTACGTCGCGTACCCCAATTCCATCGGCGTCAAGCCCTCCTGGATGGATTCGTCCTGGACGGATACCGGCCTTAGCCTGAACGGGTACATCCCGGAACTGGTCAAAGGCTTCTCGTTCAAGGTGTACAAGAAATCGTTCGCGCAGGGCGCCGCGGTCTCGCTGGGCTCGAACGAGGGCAACGCCAACAACAATATGTATATCGTCATGGCAAAAGCGACGACCGCCGCCAATTACACCGTCACCTTCAATTATAACGACAACGGTGCCACGCCGGACAGCCGCGCGGCGGTAACGGAAGGCGCGGCGGCCCCCAAGCCCTCGCCCGACCCCGACCGCGCCGGCTATACCTTCACGGGCTGGTACACCGACGCCGCGGCCACCGCCCCGTATAACTGGGGCTCCCCGGTCACCGGCGACCTCACCCTTTACGCCGGGTGGAGCAACGCGCCCGTCCCGCCCACAAGCATTACCATGTCCGCCGCGCAGACCTCCCTTAATATGAAGGTTGGCACGAAGCTTTCGCTGAAAATCACCGTCAGCCCTGAAAATGCCGACCCCAACGTCACCTGGTCCTCCAGCAACCCGGCCGTCGCCACGGTAGATCCCGTCACCGGGCAGGTAACCGCGCTCAAGACGGGCTCCGTGCGCATTACAGTAAAATCAAACCTCAACCCCGCCGCGAGCTATATGTTCCTGGTTATGATTAACGCATGAGCTAGAGGGCTGGAGGGCTAGAGGCTAGAGGGCTGGATAAAACCTCAACCGTAGGGGCGGCCTTATATGGCCGCCCCTACGTGCTGGAAGTAGAGGCAAGAAGCTAGAAGCTAGATAAAACCACACAAGGTCTTTATCTAGCTTCTAGCTTCTGGTGTTGACTTGCCCCTATCAGAGGCCAGAAAAGGAAGAAAAGCTTTGTAACAAGATTGTCATAAGCGATGAAATTGCTGCTGAAATTGCCGCGCCCTAGATTTTTATTTAGTATTGCGGTTTTAGTATATTTGCGATATAATAAACATGTCAGGGGTGTGTTGGCGATGCGTATATATCTTGATAACTGTTGCTTCAACCGTCCATTCGATGAACAAGTTTCCGCCGCTATTCGTTTGGAAACCGACGCCAAACTCTATGTACAGGAACTTGTCCGTTCCGGTGAACTGGAATTATGTTGGTCGTTTGTGCTTGATTTTGAAAATGCTGCCAATCCTTATGAGGAAGTACGCAATCGAATCCTGGAATGGAAAGGGTTAGCCGCCGCCGATTGCGCTTTGTCAACGGAGATTTCTGAAAAAGCCGAGCAGCTGATGACGCAGGGCCTGCGCCAGATGGACGCGGCACACGTTGCCTGTGCGATATACCTTAACGTCGACTATTTTCTCACCACCGATAAAAAGATTCTGAACAAATCGATTACCGAAGTTTCAATTTTGAATCCGATTGATTTTGTAAGGAGGCTTTGCTGATGCGCAACAGCACCGTAATAAAAGACGAAGGGATGCGCGCTCTTGCTGAACGGCTTGGGCCGGTGGACGCAGAGCGGTTTATCACGCTTTTGCGCCGGGAACCGTTTGACTACACGGAATGGCGGCAGAGCTTATATAAGGATATGCCCCTTGACGATTTTCTGAAAAAAGCCGATGAATATCGCCGGATGGCGGAGGAGAAAATAGAGGGCTAGAGAGCTAGATAGCTAGAGGCTAGATAAAAACCCTGTGCGGTTTTATCTAGCCTCTAACATCTTCTTTTTTCTAACCTCTACTTCGCGGGGTCCAGAGAGACATCCGAGACGGCGGGGCCGTCGTTATAGCCGCCCACATAGGTTTCGCCGCAGGCGGTCAGGGAGGCGAACGTGCCGGCCTGAACGCCAGTGGTCACAAGCGGTTTTCCGGCGGCGTCGTACTGCGGCGTGGAGTTGTTGAAGAGCTGGATGGCGCCCGGGCCCTGGATACCCGTGACGACGCCGGAAAAGGCGACTGCGCCGTCGATCCAGAGCTTTACGTTTGTGCCGCTGGCCACATCCTGCATAGCCAGGATGAAATAGTGGTATTTTTTGTCGTCAACCTTGACGCCGGTGTCTTTAACAAGGTCGTTCTGGACGACTTTTCCGGAGCTGTCCGTGTAATTGCGAATAAGCTGGATAGCGCCGCCGAATGTCTGGATGGCCAGCGCCTTTGTCACTGCGGGGTCGGTGAGGAGCTTCTGGGGCGCGGAAGTCCGGAAGATGACCTGGTTGTTCCACACGCCCTGGGCGGGCGCGGAGGCGCGCATACTGAATTTGAAGATGCCGTCCCCGTACTGGGCGGGGCTGCCGTTTTTGAGCAAAAGCATGCTGGCGAAATAGGAATTTTTCGACGGGTCGGTATCCAGCGTGCCGGAGGTTGTGTCGGTCGCCGTCATCTTGCCGCTGTTGCCTTTTAGCATAATCACGGGGTTATTTTCCCCGTGCGACGTGCCGATTGTCGCGGTGGTCGTCGTATCCGCGGCGATAAGGTTTGTGCGGTCCCAGTTGCCCGATTTCAGCTGGCCGCTGGTGAAAGAATCCAGCAGGGAGCCGAAATCTACGGTTTGCAGAGACGCGGCGGGAGCGGGGTTTGAGGCCGGGGCGCTGGGGCTTGCGGCGGGCCCGCCGCACCCGGTCAGCGCCAGGGCCGTCAACGACAGCGCGATTGACGCCGCCAGCAGCGATTTAATGCATTTTCTTGCCTTCATAATCAATTCCTCCAAATTTTCTATTTTTTATTAATGCGCAATTTTAACAGCGCGGGCATTACAAAGCGCAGCAGCGTTCCCGTTATATTGCCCATAATCACCCCCGATATAATCAGCACCGGCAGATAAGCCACCGCCAGCATCGCGCTGTTCATAATCAGGGCCGCGGCGATTATCTGGCCTATGTTGTGCGATACCGCGCCCGCGACGCTAAGCAGCAGGTACGAGACGCCGGGAAACGCCGCGGCCAGCAGAATCATCACGCCGGCGGAAAGCAGGCCGCCGGCCAGGCTGAGCAGGAACGCGGTGAACCCGCTTATCATAAACACAAAGCAGGATTTCAGCGCCACCAGCATAAAAACGGAACGCTTGTTCAGGCAAAACAGGCAGTACATCGTGACTATATTGGAAAGCCCTATCTTGACGCCGGGCGGCATGAACGGAATCGGCGGCAGGAACGTTTCGAAGGCGGTGAGGGCCAGCGACACCGAAAACAGTATGCCAAGCAGGGCCAGGTCCCGGACGTCGAATCTTTGTCGTTGGCGCATTTATAACCTCATAATGGCCGCGGCGCCGACGCACGCGGTCAGCGGAAGGATTATCCACACCATGTTGTTTATGCTGCGCAAAAACGTCGTGGATTTATCCTGCGCCCGGAAAAAGGCGGTTATGTTGCGCTGCACGAAAAACAGCGCGAACAGGGCGAGCAGCGCGTACGCCGGGACGACGCCGCAGGCCGCCGCCAGTATCTCGGCCGCGAAGGCGGCGTAGTACAGCGCCGCGAACAGCCGGAGCGACCGCTTTTTGCCCAGGTAGCAGGGGAGGGTATGCCGCCCGGACAATTCGTCCTTCTCGATATCGCAAATATTGTTGGCGAGCATGATATTGGCCACGCAGGCCACGCACGGCGCGGACAGCAGCGCGAGCCCGGCCAGCGGCAGCAGGTAAAACACCATCCGCGGCGCGCCCGCGTTCCATGAAAACCCTATCAGCGAATCGGGCGGCGCGTTGATGTAGACGACCAGCAGCAGGATGAAAAACCCCTCGAACACGCCGGAAAACAGCTCGCCCAGCGGCGTGTGGGATATCGGGACCGGCCCGAAGGAATAGACGGTGCCTGTGAAGAAGCACGCCGCGCCGCAGGCCAGCACCACTGCGTCCGTGTTAAACACCAGTATTACGCCGAAAATCACCGCGACGGCCCAGAATATGATGAGCAGCCCCAGCGAAAGGCGGCGCGAAAACGGCAGCATCTCGGGGTTTTTGCGCGAATCCATGTAGTTGTTGAATCCCGTTATAGAAAGCTCGAAGGCGGCCATGGACACAAAAAACACGAGCGTGTTCAGCGGGTTCAGCCGGCCGTAGGCATACGCGCAATAGCACAGGGCCAGCGCAAAAGTCAGCAGTCCCGTCAGCTTCGCGCGTATCTGGACGAATATCAAAAACCGATTAAAAACGCTAATATTTCCGGCCCCCGAGTTCTTTCAATATCATACGCAGCGACCGGCTGCGCGGCGAATCCGGCATCGAATCCAGCAGCCTCTCCGCTTTGGCCCGGTACCGCGCGGCAATATCCCTGGTCTGCTCGACCCCGCCCAGCTGGGACACGCGGCCGATGACCCGGCTGACGGTCATGGCGGAGACGGTCTCGCGGTCGATGAGCCGCCGCAGGCCGGGGTCCCTGGCCAGCGAAAAAATCAGCGGCAGCGTGATGACGCCTTCGGCCAGATCGTTCTGCGCGTCTTTTTTAATGGCGGTGGCGTCCGATATGTAGTCCAGGCAGTCGTCGTCGAGCTGGAAGGCCATGCCGATATAGAACCCGAACCGGCGCGCCGCCAGCGCCTCCGCCTCATCCCGGCCGCCCAGGACGGAGCCGGCGTAGGCGGCGTACGCGAACATCGCGGAGGTCTTGCCCGCGGCTATGCGCAGGTACTCCCGCGGCGTGAGCGACAAATCCCAGTTATGCTGGAATTGGCGCAGTTCGCCCTCGCAGATTTTGGCGGCGTAGCGCGCCGCGTCAAGGTATTTGTCTTTGAACGGGCCCGCTATGTCCGAAAGCAGCAGAAAGCATTGGCAAAACAGGTAATCCCCGCTGATAACGGCGGTCTTTTTCCCGAATTTCTTCTGCACGCTGGGCTGCCCCCGGCGGGTGTCGGCGTCGTCGATAACGTCGTCGTGCAGCAACGTGGCCAGGTGCATAATCTCCAACGCGGCGGCGGCGATGACCGCGCCGCGCGGAACCAGGCCCTCCGCGTCCTGCGCGGAGGCGAGCAGCAGCAGGGCCCGAAAGCCCTTGCCCGCGCTTTCCGTCAGGTGGCCCATCACATCCTCCAGCGCGCCGCCGCGCCGCAGGGTTTCGGTCATAACAA
>JGI20166J26741_11818029_pt1 | contig 10071 bp, 7 predicted proteins | sample TergutCu122P5_FD_26741 | JGI IMG/M metagenome (IMG submission 26741) | reverse complement strand
TCCTTCTCCTCCTCCTCCTCCTCCTCCTCCATGGTGCATTGCTTCCTGGTGAAAGTGAATTGATGGATCATGCCATGACTTGACACAGTCATTTATTTCCCTCTACTGCAAAATGTTGCAGGAAAGAGAGGGAGGCCATCATTTGTGCCACTTTGTTGTGGTGTGTTAATTCATAAGGTAGCCGCCTGGTACAGACCGCTTACTATCATAACAAATCCACCATGGTATACTGTACACTGCTATAGGATAAACCAAAGTTTTAAGCCATATGCTGCAAAGTTATGTGTCTCTCATCTGAATGATTTCATCAATATGTGCATCGTCGACATTGTTGTCAGGGAGCCTCATGGTCCACTTTGTCATATGTGACATTGTCCTGACCAGATGCAGACGTGTGGTACCATTTGACAACCTGTTGCCTTTACATCACATCATTGCCATACACTTTCGTGAACTGTCAAAGGATATCAGATACTGACACTTTGTACCCACAAAAAGCATATAACTCCTCAGAATTCAAAGCAAGACCAGTTTTTCAAGTGGGTAATTATGTTGAACTGATGCACTTGTGCTCCTTGCTAACATATGCCTTGAATTTCGTGACTCAACCTAAACACTCAAGCCCTCTGTTATATATATCAACAGCATTTGAAATTTCAATCAGTTCAGCATCTCGAATAATAGGACTTGTAAACTATTTTTGAACCACCCTCATACATTTTGGGTTTACTTTCCTCCTTAAATTGAAATGTGCCTGTATATGCTTATTTGTACTCTTTATTACATTACAGTATTGACTTTTGCCTACTTGGTATACACATTCGTTGTTTCTTCAAGTTGATGTGTTGAGCATGTTTGTTCAGTTCTTATGGTCCTGTATTTGCAATTATTCTGTATTACAGGTTCTGTTAATTATACCTCTGAAGACACAGAATTCTCTTAATTGTGTATCTGAAATGGCCTGTGCTAGTACTTGGGTGTTAATGTGCTAGTGTCATTAGTTCCTCACCCCAGAGACAGATTGGTTGCCAGGCCAGTCCATGTGGGCTGTATCATGGAAGAGATGACACTGGGACTACTTTTCTCCAAGTAGTGTGGTTTATCCTGAGAGTATTATTTCACCAGTGCTGCATATTCACATTTCATTCATTTACCACTAACAGTATATAATCTCAGCAATAACAGTATTGTTACATAAAACACTGTGCCTACATCGGAAGTGAGAGATAGGCAGTTAGAATTTATTTTTTGTGGTGGAGGTGTTGTCAGTTATGGATGTGGTGGTGGCAACAGTAGTGTCTGTGGCTACTCTTAGTATTAAATAACTGTAATACTTTTTTTTACAGGAAAGTTGTTATGGCAGATGGATCAATAGTTGAAATTCGTGTGTTATTTTTTGCTAAAGCAAGGGAACTTTGTGGACAGAAACAAAGCTGTTTATTAGTTCCATCAGTAACATCATATAATAATCTTCTGGATGAAATAGTCAAGAAATTTTCCTTGGAGCCTATTCGAGATAATTTATTATTAGCCATTAATGAAGAATATACTTCCTCAGAATCTGAAGTTCAGCTTAAAGAAGGAGATGAAGTAGCAGTTATTCCACCCCTCAGTGGAGGTAATTGAAATTAATAGGTTGTGAAATGGAGAGACATTGTGATCAGAATTGCTGTCATTGTTTATATTCGATAATGGTGAGGAAGATGTTCAACTTGACATTATGCACTTGGATATTCGGAAAATGTGGATGTTTTGCAGCATTAATTGATTGTCCCATATTACTAGTCATGTTAGTATGAAAGTTATTGCTGGATGCAGTTTTGCATGACACTGACATTAAATGGCAAATATATGCAGTTTATTAACCTATTATGCAGTATGTGTATACATTATTTATTCCCGTAGTTTTTGATGTTCTTCAAAACACCTGAGCATTGTGTAAGAAAATACAGTGCAAAATTAAATTATGAGACTTTTCTTCTGTTAAATTTTAGAGGAATTCTGACCTTTCATTTTTAAATTTTCAAATTATCTTTAAATTATGCCTTACTGGGCATGTACACTGGAAGTTTTTTTTTTTTTAAGTTTCACAAGGGAAAGTTGTGTTAGCAACAGTAGATGTCAGAAAACTTGGACAAAGAGCAAATGGTGTATGTACTCAGCAAAGTGAGGGGTTTGCAAATGGGTAGACAGAAGGGAAGGTGTTTGATGTGCCAATTGTGCTGCTTGCCACATGATACGCCCATCTCATTCTCCTTGATTTGATGATCCTAATAAAATTATGTACCTTTATTATGAGGAGTGCAGGTTTTGCTGCTTCTCATGTCCACAGTATTTGTCCAAGATATGTACACAATTGGTTTGATAGATTGCAATCAAGGTATGGTTTTTTTCAGGTTAAGTTTATGTATGTAAGAGGAAGATACTGCTCATTAACCATGAATTTTGTGAAACTTGTGAATTCGAAACTCAATATTGATGAAATTTCAAACTTAGTTTCATCACCATCATGTGGTGCTATCTGTCTTTTTGTTGGTACTACGAGAGATAATTTTGAGAATAAACAGGTAAGTATATTACTTTTGTTTATTGTGATCAGAGATTTTTACCACACAGTACCCTTTGTAGTTGATACAGGTAAGGTAAATAAAAGCTGAAATAAGCATATGCCAGTTGTTATAGCACAAAGTCTGCAGCGAGGTAAAAATCCAATACTTGTTCACAGCTGCTGGAAGTGTCACCAAACATAACATAACAACTATAACGTTTTCTATTGGTCCCTGCTTTCTCAGGTATATTGGGAGATAAAATAATTTTTCTTTTTTTTATGAAGTACTCCAAGTGCTAAGGCTATAAATGAAAATGACCTTCCTCTTGTAAGATAGGATTAAAGTAAAGTTGACCCTCCCTCTATTTAAGTACCATGTCATTAAGATGTGGAGCTGTTAACCTAGGCACCAGACTGTCAGCTTCATACCCTGGCCACATTACTCCCAAAGTAAGAGTCCCTTGATCGGGAGGTTGGATGGGCCCCAGAAATAGTCTTGGTGTAGGGGTGAAGAGGATATAATTTTTGCCCTTGCCAGGAGTTGAACTCCAATCATTCTACTCAAATCTAGGCATTATACCAACTGGGCTATCCCACAACTTGTAACTTTTTCCATTTTTTATGAAGTATGAAACAGTGCATTTAAAAATTAAGTTTGGTATGATTTTAAGAGTTCTGAGAGAAAATTTCTGTTCCATTGTATGGTTACTGTTATTTACGTGACATCACCTGGTTGGTTTGGGTTAATTATGCAGCATATACAGTTATTTCGATCATCATGAGGAGTGTGTGTAAGAGTTTCTCCAAGGTTTTTGTAGGCGCATTCACAAAGTTGTGTGAAGTGACCTTGATCTTCATCTCGTCCTTCCCCTTGGAACAACTTGGCTCCCACTGGATGGATTTTTATGATGTTTGATATTTGAGTATTTTTCAAAAATCTCTCAGGGAAAATTCAAGTTTCATTAAAATCTGAAAGGAATAACAGGTACTTTATGTGAAGACAGATGTACGTTTACGATATCTTGCTGAATTCTTCTGAGAATGAGAACTTTTTCAGACAAAAGTTGTAGAGACATTCAAAACACACATTGTATGTTCAATTTTTTTTTTAAATTGTGCCATTAATGAGATAATATGGACTAATATGGTAGAGTCAGACAGGCCTTATATGACAGTACAGCCAATATGCATTGCATGCTGGATAAGTAAGGCCACAGGCACACACTCAGAATTGGAAATACTTAACTGCTTTTCTCTGGTGAAATTGGTTACATTTACATGCCTCAATACATATAATGCCTGCCTTGTTTTTAGTTAGTACAAGCACTTTCACATTGATAAAGGTAGGCAGAACATTTCCATCTAGAGGTAAGCTGTTAGAAGTCACAGAACTTTACCACAAAGCTTGGTGTATAAGTAATTGGGAACTTTACAGAACAGACCAAAAAAAAAGCCATTTACAGCAAGAGAGAAAGAGTGATAACTGTTTTTGTTAGAATTTATGTCCTAATCAAAGTAGTAGTAGTACAGTGTAATTCCTTCATCCAGCACCTGATAATCTGGCGCTCTTCATAGTTCAGCACTTGAGGAATGTAGTCCCAAGACTGGAAGTTACTGCTGTCTGTAACTTCCAGTGTGTATACTGATCCTGTGACTTTGTCTTGCGTTTCTGGAACTTACCTAGCCCATCAGGCTTTTATGTAGGTGAGTCAAAAATTATCCACAATGTTGGAACATGTTTTGTAGTTGGCTGCACTGCTTGTTGCACATGATGCCGTACACATGGTCTACTGCTGTCCTACCATAGTGGTGCAGGTGTGACCTTGATAGTCCATTTCTGTTGTGGGTTTTGTGCCATAACATGGACGCTCCACTTTTCATTTGCTCCAAAGAAGAGCGGAGGGCAGTGGTCCAATTTTTATGGGCTGAAATTGTACCAGATGCTGAAATGCATAGAAAGATATCGGTGCAGATTGGGGATGGTGTGGTGTCGCAACGGATTGTCTATGAGTGGATTGAGAGGTTAAGGAATGGTCACACAAGCATAAAGCATGAGGAAGGAGATGGAAATCCTTCCACATCCATTACTGATGCAAACACGGAACAAGTCTTTTACATGATCCTGCAGAACAGACGGCTAACTATTGATGAAGTGGCCCATCAACTGCAAATTAGTCATGGTTCAGCCTGTGAAATTATCCACAACAGTTCTACTGTCCATAGAGTCTCTTCATAATGGGTCCAGAAGCAACTCACAGAATTGCACAAAGAGAAGTGTTTGGATATCTGCGAACGGCTTTTGGATCGTTATGGTGCTGAAGGTGACCATTTTTTGGAAAGAATTGTCACAGGAGATGAAATATGGATCCACCATTACAAGCCAGAGAGTAAATGCCAGAGTATGGAATGGAAACATCATCATTTGCCAGCCAAGAAAAAGTACAAAATGCATCCAACCTCAGGAAGGCTTATGCTTGCAGTTTTTGGGATTTACAAGGGCTACTACTGGAACATTATCAAGAGAGGTGTTACACAGTGAACAGTGCTTGCTATGGTGAGATGCTGTATGACAAACCAAAGCCTGCAGTTTGAGGCAAACGAAGAGGACTGCTGTCAGAAGGTGTGTTGTACTTGCCCTCACACTGCTGCCCACACTGTTGAAACTAAACTTTGAGGTATTGGAATATCCCCCATATAGTCCTGACCTTGCTGCTTCAATCACCTGTTTGGTCCACTTAAACAAGGCATGGACCATGGTCCACCGTCTGAAGGAAACGGTGCATGCATGACTTGTCCCTTAGCTCAAAATTTTATTTAATGAGGGCATAAAAATATTTATTCAAAATTGGCAAGAGATGAAGCTGTTAATGAGATTTATGGACCTGTGCTTCTGTTGGACTTCAAAGTTATGAATAATGAGCAGCAACCGACTTCTTATTTGTCATCATAATAGATAAATTGAATGTGAGTTGGATGGCTGTTTTGATCGTGTTTTATCCAGGCATATGGAGTCTGATGAAAAAGTATCCAGACTGTGTTTATTTCTTTGGTACCTTACATCACACTGTGATGAGACTTTTTTTGAGCTTGTCTGGAAATTTTCATGCATGCTGAGTGTTTTGGTCATGCATCAGTTTCTTGTTACCCAAGAGTACAGAACTTTGCATGTGTATCAAATTTTGCACAGAATTGGACAGGGTCGGAACCCAAACTTATGAAATGATTAAAACTGCCTTTAAAGAGGATGCCATGACCTATACACACATTTTTTAATTGGTTTTACTGCTTTAAAAATGGGTGCACATCTGTGGCAAGTGACAAGCATTCTGCTTATCCTCCATCAAGCAGAAATGACGAAGTGTTAGCAGAAGTATCAAATACTTTTTATTGTTCCAACTGATGCACACTGATATAAAGTCATAGAAATGTTAAAACACTTAAAATTGTGACATTTACTCTGACATGTTTCGGTTCACACAGGAACCATCATCAGGGAGCAATCTTGTGCTTAGCTAAAACTACAGATGTGGTTTCTTTGTTGTGCGCGTTGTTATAGACGTGGTTAATGTTATGGCGTCATATCAGCCTGTTATGCAGGCGTGTGATTCACGGTAGAGGAAGGAACTGAGTGTTTTAACATTTCTACAACTTTATATCAGTGTGCATCAGCTGGAACAATAACAAGTATTTGATACCATTGATGCACGGTGCTGTCATGAAGATTGTTGGCAGAAGTGCTTGATTTGGTGAGAGAAGATCAAAGACTAACCATTAGGGAGGTAGCTGAGGAAGTAGGAATTTCTTTTGGCTCATGCCAGTCAATTTTAACTAAAGATTTGGGCATAAGATGTTTCAGCAAAGTTTGTTCCACAGCTGTTGACAGTGGAGCAGAAGGAGCACTGCCTCTCTGAAGCCTCTGATTTGCTAGAATATGTAGAAGCAGACAAAAATGTTTTTAAAAACATTGTAACTGCTGGTGAAAAATGGTGTGTGGTTTGACCCCAAAATTAAACAACAATCATCACATTGTAAAATGTCTTCATCAGCATGACCCATGGAAGTGTGCCAAGTTTGATGCCTGTTAAAGGTGATGCTTATAGCATTTTTGGATCAATAAGGGTATTGTGCACCATGAATTTGCTCCACAAGGCCAAACTGTAAACCAACAATTTTTTTGAGAAACACTAAGATTTCTCTGTGATTCACTAAACAGGAAACAGCAAAGAAAATGGTGATCTGGTAGAAAATTAATTACAGCAGTGCACTGGCACACTTGTCCCAACTTGTGCAGCAGTTTTTAGCCACATTCCATAGGTGTGTCAACCACCATACCTCCCAAATATGGTCTCATGTGGCACTTCCTTCTTCCACCAACTTAGAACACCTTGGAAAGTACAAGATTTTTGAGGATATGGATCTGATGGAACTTAACACATCACAGCAACTTTTATACATATCCAAATCAGAGTATGAGAGTTGTTTCCAGCAGTGGATGAGGTGCAAGAATATGTGGATCCAAGCAGAAGGGGCGTCTTGGATGCTCGCTAGTTTGTCATCAAGTTTTGGTATTGTTAGTATCAGTGTGGGTGCTTTTTGATCAGGCTTCAAATAGTTATGTACAGATGGCAGTGCCAACAAACTGTAAAACATTTAGTCATATTTGTCATGATATAGAAGGATTATGACTTTGAATAATTTTTTTTTTTTTTTGTGTATAACAGGTTGTACAGTTGGAATATGAAGCATATGAACCAATGGCAGTGAAAGCAATGGAAAAAGTGTGTGAAGATATTCGCAAAAAGTGGAAAGTGGAGCATATAGCTATATATCACAGGTACTATTGTTCTGCAGGTTCATGAACTGCAATAGCCTGCATATGTATTCATTGATTTTAATAATGACATTAATACCTGAACAGCCAGTTTCTGAAGCAGCATAATATATTTTGTCATTTCAGGCATGTTATATAAATAAATTTTAATAGTAAATGTATCTGTATTAATTCTTAATGAATTTTTAATTATCAGAACATTAAATGGTTTAAGAATTGTGTAGGATTGAGATGCTTAATGTTAACATTCAGAAAAGAGAATAAATTGCACTTACTGATATGATCTTGAGAAACATTCTGCACTGTGTGCATGCATGCTTAACACTCAGGACCATTAGACACACTAAGTACTGTAGGTCTCTGCATCACTTGTCACCAATCAGCACCAATGTTGTTAATGCTAGTTATTCTTGGCATGTCACATTTTTAAGACGTACCGTAAGTTTGGTATGCACTGAAAGAAGGAAATCTGAACCCTGTATTCCATTTTCATAATTGGTAATCATAATTAATTAAATATTTCACTGCTGTTTCATGAACAGAATTTTCTGTTTCACCATAAGGCACTTGTTACATGACTGATTGATGCCTCTGTTTTGTAACTTTACAAACCAAAAGTCCTTATGTTCTCATTCAGAATACATCTTTACTTTTTAACAAATCAGCTTCATGTTACAGCCACTGTTAGTAGCCATCATCAGGCTAATCCCAAGAGTATGGGAAGAAAGAAATACACAGTTTCAGTATTGGTCTGAGATCTTGGGCTTTACAGTATGTAATTTAAAGTATATAAAGTACATGATATGTATATATGAAGAATTAAATAATTAGGTTTAAGAATGTATAAAATTGTAAAATTTGGCATACTTTGAATAGATGTAGGTGTATATTATTTAAAATAGTCATGAAACTATAAAGTACAGTAATTAGATTTAGATATTAGAGTAGACAAGAATTATAGAGACAGCTATTATAAGTTCTATGTTTTCAAGTGTATTTTCATGGAGGTGATGTGATTGATTGTAGATTAATTTTGCTCAAAAAGTAAAAATTCATTTCATTATGTTGTTTGCTGTATGTGAAGTATGTGAATAGGTTATAAGCAGATTTGTGTATGTTTTACAGGTTCATATATTTCTGGTTAAGGTTATTGTCTTGGGTAGGTATTTGTTTGTTTATAAGTTTTATAATTCACTTCTGCAATTATTTCTTGATGGTTTTGGGCATGTCTGGTTATGGATATTAAAAGGTCTAGTTAAGAAAGACCAATGGATTTTTATTCTTCAGGATTTCAGATTTTATTGTCATAATTCAAATAACTGTTAATTATAGTCTGACAAATTTTAGACATTGCCTATTGTCTCAGTCTAAGAAACCCACAACATTTTGGATCCTGGATCTGGTTTCATCTGTAGGTGGAATGGGGAGAACCTACAGTGGTGGTTCCTTGGACTGAGTCTAACCTGGCTGATTTTTGTTTAAGTTCAATAGCTTCATGAACTGTGCCCATCAGATGGTGTTTTCAGAGTAATAAAACATACATAAATTGACAGCATGTTGGGAATGGGACTAGTCCCCATCTCCAGGCAAAAATATTAAGACCTCCTCAGTTGGTCCTGATAGACAAAACTGCTCTCAACCTTCGGGCTGTCCCTGAAACATTGTCTTTTATTTATTTTTTATTACCTTTAAATGGACAAAGTCCTTGAAGTTATTGATCTTAAATGTGATATACTGTTGTCAGAATCATATAGAATTATAGCTGTTTCTTAGTAACCTTTGATGATGGACATTGTCCAAAATTTCAGTTATAACCATCACCATGTACCACCTTGAGCATCACTTACAGTTGAACCTTCTGTTATTAACTTGGTTTGTTGTATTCCTATTTAGATTGGGCATTGTTCCTGTGATGGAGGCCAGTGTAGTGATAGCAGTATCTTCACCACACCGATCAGAGTCCCTTGAGGCTGTCCAGTATGCTATTGATACCCTTAAATCTTCAACACCTATCTGGAAGAAAGAAGTATATGCTTCTGAAGAGGCTGAGTGGAAGGAAAATAAAGAATGTACATGGAGAAGTACATAGTTTATTTCTTCATAATCTGCCACTATGATTATAATAGGGTGAATTATGTGTTTGAAAGTGCAATATTATAGTGTACATTTTTTTGGTGATCATATGTCTTTAAACTTTCAGCCTGGAGAGCATTGAAATCATGTCCATAACACAATGTGGGAGCAGTATATAAGGGTATTTAAGTTTCAGTCAAAACCCTTGAAAAATCCCTGCATTTTTATCTCATATAACTCCCATATTTTTGTTCTATGTTACATGATACTGGGCATTGTAGTTTCCTTTATACTGTAGATAATATATGTTAATTTACATTACCTTGGTAATTCTTCCTTGTATGGTAGGCCTCGAAATACCCAAATAACTCCCATATTTTTGTTCTTTGTTACATGATACTGGGCATTGTAGTTTCCTATATACTGTAGATACTACAGGGTGCGTATAAATTATCGGAGGATTTTGCAAAACCATATTTTCACAAATACTGAACAGAAATACATGATGTTACTACCATCTGAAAGAGGAATGTCTGCAGTTTCATAGTGACCTTAAATGCATTCGATGTGCGCCCCATGTGTGACACGGCAGATGTCCAGACGATACTCCCATTCCCGC
>JGI20166J26741_11817918_pt1 | contig 10071 bp, 6 predicted proteins | sample TergutCu122P5_FD_26741 | JGI IMG/M metagenome (IMG submission 26741) | reverse complement strand
AATAAAAAGGGGTTGGGTAAATTCCAACTTACATGAATTTCAGGTTACATTAAAGTTTCAGGAATGGAACCCTGACAGGTTGGAAGCTGTTTTTACAGCCATATCAGTCCTCACATGCCATACTGCACACACTTCAGTGCAAACTGGTTGACACCGATGCTCCAACTGCCTTCTGTTGAGTACCCTACAAATTACGCACTAATAAATTTCGATCCAAAGTTAGATGTAATTAGAGTTCATCCCCACCTAAATGCAAGAACTGGAAAATAACTATTACTATCAAGTAAATACGCTTGCACAAAGCCACATGAGTGATTGTGGTTTACCGCAGTCTCTTCCAATAAAATATGAGAAGGCAGTAAATGAACTAACATGTGAGAATTTCGTGACTGACTGACTGGCGATTCACTCTGCAATAGGGCCAAGGCCTCTGTGATGTGCAAAAATTGTGGGACTGTGACATTTAATTTCCTGATGATGTAAGAGGAAGTGGTGTATGAAAAATCAACAATGTGGACACGTGTCGTAACAAACTCCATGCAGCAGGGTTCTTGAGAAGCTGTCACTCAGCTAAGCATGAAATTTTCTTATTATTACGAAACTTGAATGTTCCTTACATTTTTCACTGATCCTAACCCAGACAAATTCAATTCACAAAGTGACACCCTATTTCCTACAAACTGATCGAATAATATTAAGCAGCTTCTTCCCTTTAGGCTTTTATTCTAATATTTTGTAAGTATTTAACATTATCCTATTCTTGTTACATGTCCTGCCCATTTTGCTGTCCTTGATTATAACATGCTTGTTAATGGGGTGAAGTGCACAAGTTATAGAGTTCCTTAATATGTATTTTTCTTTTTCCTATTACTTTCTCTCTCGTAAGTCCAAATATTCTCCTCAGCACTCAAATTTTCAAATACCCTTAAAAAAAATATATATAAATTTTTTTCTATTTTGTGCGGTGCAACACTAAATTTCAAGATAAACAACAATTAAAACCTCAAAACATGATAATATGTAAATTGATGATTTGTAAACAAGAAAATATGTGTGTTGGGTTTGTTGGAATGATATCAAAACTTCTGGCTGAAAGGTACAACAGTGACTGAACAATTTAGAGTGTATGGTGGAGTGGGAGATGGAAGCCTTCTGAAGATTGCTTCATCTTCTGCATGTCCTTATACATGTCCTTGTATGGTGCTATGAGAGTCTCCATCTCATGCTTTAAAATCAGGCACGTATCCATGAAACAGCCAATCTCAGCGAAATGATTGACTATGTCATTTGCTAGCTGGAGGGCTTTCTTCAGATCACTGGTAGTCAGCTGCTGCCTCTGCACAACATGTCAGAACATTCCTCATCTTCTGCTTCACTGACCACTGTCAGTGGTTCAAGTTCATCCTAAGTTAACTCAGCAGCATGAGAGTCAAGAATTTCCTGACCATAAGACTCCCCCATATCTTCAAAAATCCATCTCCTGGAACATGATGGGATAATGTGACAGTGTATTGTATTTCATCCTGCTGGCTGGGGAATCCCCAGAACTGCTTCAGGCCAAAGCTGCTGCCAACAGCCATTCAGAGCCATGGACTACATCAGAACATAACAGATATTCGGTCAGAACACAACATATAATTTTCTCACTCTACATAGCCCTATGTTTCAGATTGAACAATCCATCATCAGGCTGATACAAGACTTAATTGCAAGTAAAATGCAGTTACATGTGAACATATATGTGAGTGAGAAAATATGCTGTGTTAGGACTGATGATCAATTATCTATAAACAGAGTTATGAACACAACGAGATGTGTTCTTTCAAGCCCACGACCACAGTTCACCCATCAACTCTTTTACATTTCCTATGCAGTCAGATGTACTCTACTGTTTCCAGCATGCACTAACATTAACAAAGGTCTCCTTCTCACTTGCATACAAGATAATTTGGAATGTGCAGTAAGTGTAGTCCCTTTGGAATGTAACAATTATTTCCTGGTTGAACAGCTGCAGGATTGAGGTGGTAGTGTTGGACAGATTTTCAGCTTGGTCATTCAGGAGCATTATCAAGATCTTGCAGATGCCCTGCAGCATTATTAAGAACAAGGAGGACCTTGAATGCAAGGTTCTTGGACTTAAGATGAGGTTTGCAAACCAGCCTCTACTGGCATGGTCTTCTCCCTCTCCAACATCATCACTGACTGATAGCCATTTCTGTGCATTGTCTTCCAGCCACACATACAAAGCCCTTTCCATCCTTCTGAGGAAGGGATGTTGATGATTTACACAATAAATTTGCACACTCAGGACAGCACTGTCCTTAATGTTTCCCCCCAATCTTCTTCACTTTTCTTGTTGAAATGAAATGTTCATTCCTTTACATTATGATGGCATCTAACCAAAGCACTTCTCATTCCCCCGTCACATTAGCCAACACCTCCATTTTCACAAACAGACACATTACTTTCTTTTTCTTTTTATCCTTTGGCTCAACATAATTAAAACATGAGGGTAACAATTAGTTCTGAAAACAATGAGAAGTACAGTCAGAGCACATTCTGTATTGCATTTTGTCTAGATAGCTACTGAGTGGGACAGGTGGAAAGATGCAGTCCCTTGCATATTATTCTGTGTGCTTACGCAAGCATGGCCAGATGTGAGCAGTGGACTTATACCATAATGCACAGAATTGCCAGACTAATTCTTCTCTGAACAGGTGAAAACACAAGGTACAAACCTGTGAATCAGATAGATTCTTGAATTATGTACAAGAAATTTCTATGACTTCAAATATATTAAATTTGCTGATGGAGGTAGATAACCCTACACATGTTTATGAAAATCAAAACCATTACTTGGATTTCTGAAATTAGACTGTAGCATCTCGTCCATGCCAAACAAACTGGTTACATCACTGCACATCAATTACCAACAGGATCATCTGTGGAAAATTTATCATATCACAACCTGTTGGTTCATGGAGAACTAAGTGCAGAAATACAAGTCAATATAAAGAATGTAATACAAATAGCAAATGCTGAATGTCTTACAAGGTAAGATAGTATACAGTATTTAAAAAAGAGCAGTTTATAATGGAAACATCGGTGACAAGTTTTAACAAACTTGAAGAATCAATGGCACACTTACAACTGACATATCAGTCAGAAAGGGTTCTGATGGCAAAGAAATTAAAAAAGCTGAGGCCATACATGAATAAGTCAAGAGAAGGTATCCTGGTATCAAATGCAGTCCCATCTGTTCCAATCATAAAATGATTCACTGAATACGACACAAGCATTGCAGTTCCATAATAATTTGCATTCACATAAGTGAAATATGCAACTGATATCAGATTACTGAATATCACTCCATCAAGTAGGTTCTTCTTACTTCTGTCCTTGAAAAGATGTGCTATTATAGGTAACGCAGTAAATCCCAAATGAAAGTAAGCAACTTCTTTCTGGATTCCATAGTTGAGGCATATCTGGGTTGCAATGCATGGTAATCCAAAACATTTACTCAGAAACAATGTGTGTCCATATACACCTTTCAATTTGCTACCAAATTCAGGATTACCTGTAACACAGACATTTCTTATTTTCATTTCTAAAAATGCTTATGTCACCACAGATACAAAATAACTATGTCAATATTAGAACACAGTGATGATGAGCAATTCTGTGGACAAGACTCTTTGTTGAGAATCAAATTACTTCTTAGGTAGGTATGAAAACACTGAATTTTATAGATTCAAAGGTTCATTACCATACAAACAAAAGCTTGCTACTGGTCCCTGTCCTGAGTCAGATGAAGCCAGACACAGTCTGCTACCCAGTTTTTCAAGATCCATTTTAATATTCTTTCATCTACATTCAGGTCTTCCAAGTGATCTCGCTGCTGCTGGTTTTCTGAGCAAAGCTTCACATATACATCTCCACTGTCCTGTATATAATGTATGCTTTGCCCATGTCATTCTTCCAAACTGATGAGATCATGTTTTAAAAACTGTGAATGGCCTGACTGGGCAAAGATTCTTATTCACTAATTTCATACATGTTATTAGAGAATAGAAAACATCCTCTAGAACATAAAGGAGAAAGAAGAAGATGAAGAAGACAACCACAACAAATACGGTTGTTGTTGTTGTTTTGGTCGTCATCGCCATTGTCACCACTGTCTTTGTTAAAAAAGGGTAAAGTTAATCCTGTGCACCACGAAGGTAAACATAAGCGGGAAAGTGGAGCTACAGTTCAACTCATTCTTAACCTCAGCTCTGTATGAAGGTGAGTGGTCAGCTGCATGCCCTGGAAGCTTTATACCCCACAGAAAGAGTCCCCAGTGCTTACTGCACAGGAAACTGGGTGGGCCCCAGAGCCAGGCTCAGTGTTTTGGAGAAGAGAAAAATATCTTGTCCTTAGCAGCAATCAAATAAAAAGTCCTTAGTTGTTGAGCCAGTAGCCTAGTCTTTATAATACTGTGTTATTCCAGCCATGGTGATGATGATGATTTGCCTATTACATTATTTAACGGTTCTGTATAAAATGCAGATATTATATGGAGCTGAAGAAATTGTAACAATGTTGTGCATGGTGGGAGAGAAGAACTGGGACGTGCCCATGGTCTATTGCAAGGTATAGCCCAGTATTTACCCAAATCGACTTACGAAAATCATACCCCCTGCCCCCAATGATGATTTTTTTCTAAAGACTACTTAAGGATTCCATTTCAATTACAGAAATTACATTGAATAAGGTGGAAAAATGATGAATGGTAAACAGACATAGACTTAGGAACACACAGTCTATATCATTAAGACTTAATGGACACACAGAATAAAATCATGACAAAATATCAGGATAACCAGTAACTGCACCAAGATATACATGTAACTGTGTGCACCCCACATGCAAGTACACAAAATAATACACTAACCTGGCTTAAAAAAGGTTCTGGGTTACTGGTTCCTTGGATAAGATCTGTTCCAGGTAGTTCCAAATACAAGAAAATACTATTGTGCATGCTGGACTCACCCGTATTTTGCAACCAATGTAATATAATAATTTCGTAGTACCTAATTAAGTGTGGAGGTGATATCAGAATCCAAAGGATGAGCAAAAAGTCCCTGTGCACCTGTTGTAAGTAGCATACAGTGGAAGTCAGAGTGAATGTACAGTACTTACAGTTACAATAAATGTTGGAAGTAACCCCAACCAGCAAATGATAGATGTCAAGAATGCCACCTAACATGTTTTATGTATGGGATTTTCCAACTTCCAGCACAGTACAGCATCTTTCTTACAAACTTGTATAGGAGCTTTTTTCTCATGCTGCACATACAACTCACTTTGTAAGCAAAGTTAACTTCACTCATAATATCATGAAGAAACATTGAAGCAATGTCACAAGTTGTCAGACAATGAAATACAATTTATTCCTACACATCACATGTATTATGCATTTTTTGCAAAAGACGGATGCCATATTCATGTGTGTATTTCATTTCTGAAACTAATGGGATAAAATATTTTGTTGAGGGGCCTAAACTAACATCAGTTTAGCAAGTTTAATTGTGGTTCATATTGGCCTTACACAATGCCATTATTTTAAATTACCCCACTCACAGGTTCATGCTAGCACCACTTATCAGAGAGGTTGCAAGCTTCCTGTGACTTACCTGCAATCAATGTGCAGATTTGTTTAGCTACATACACGAAATTCAGTTAAAAAAAAAAAAAGAGAAAAGAAAAAAGAAAATCCAGATGCCCCAGTTCTATACAGAAAAACAATTTATTAGAGAAAAGGCTCAAAATATATTCCGTTTCAGACAGTAACAGAACGGACAGAAAACATACTAAATGAGGAAAACTGGACAAAATTAGTGCCAGATTTGAGACAACTCTAAGAAAATCTTTGGTATGCCTTGCACACCAAACAAGTGTGCCTTTACCACAGCCACAAAATTAAACATAAGGGTTGAATTTTCATCCATATGAAACAACTGTGGATCACAAACTTTACGACACATACCATAAAGCAAAACTGAATTTTGTGAACTGGTGCCTTCTGGTGACATACAATGGAGAAACTGACCATGCATTCATTCTACTGAGAGATAAAACTTATGTTCCTCTCAGTGGATACATAAACTCTCCGAATAACAGACAGTGGTCTGCCACATTTGGGAGTTCATGGTATGAGAACAGCCTGACACACCACAGAAGAAGGAGGAGGAGCAGAAGAATGAGAAGGTGAGAAGGAGATATGCCACATCAATTCATAAAGTGCCTTCTCATGATGTTAAGGTTCACGTATAAAGTGTTATATGTATCAGTGTAACTAGGATTATTAGGTACATAGCGTTTTCTGAGACCACATATGCGCACTGACATGTAATACACATTCTGATAAAATTTTTGCACTTACTAATTATGAGAGAACTTACACTATCTTTCAGCAAGACAGTGCAGCAGCTCTCACCAGAATCATTTCCAGTAACTTCTTTAAATTTAGGTGAGTAAAAAATAATATTAACTGCAGTGCACTGCAACTACCCAAGTACACAGAGCTAACACATGTGTGCAACCCAAAAACTTGTCAGCTTTCATCCATGGTGGATGATAAAAAGAACTCCTCAAGCATGTCACATTTGTCATACTTCGACTTCTACTGCCCAAGATTCTTCAAACTAGAGAATGTGCACAATATTGTGTCATTCAAACAAAGTATGGTATTGCAACTGACACTTTGCTATCTCCAGCATATGGGCTACCTGTGAAAATTAGTTGTTTTGCAGGCTGCATATTATGGTGTGCCTCAGACATTATAGCGGGCCATCATTTTAACTGCTGCTCCTGGTGAGGTTTTTCCCATCTACCCAAAGCCAACACATGTGTAATGGTGAAGTTTAACGTGGGACATAATCTTATAATAGATATTATGTGTGTAAGATTTGACATATCAATTCTGGATATCAGCAACAGATGAAACATGTGTTATCAGTTTCCTTGTTTGTTTTTATTTAAAGAAAACTTTCTTCTCTTAGTAAATTTCCATGGTAAAACATGATTTGTAATTTGATCAATGAGAACAGTAACATTTATTTATAGTATATCATGATTTCTGTGATGTAGGGAATTAATGCCATCATATTTACAAATGTTATAAAAAAATTCAAATAACAGTCCACAGACTTCCGAATATTACAACATACAACTCTGGTCACTTGCATGCAGAACAAACTGGATATGGGGTTTCAACTCACCAAACGTTACAATACCTATTGCTGAATTAAGAAGGAAAATTCCAAAACTTCCAACTGAAAAGCACGTAATCCCAACTCCTCTGAATGCCCATAAGGAAGCACCAGCAGAAACTACATGAGCAAAGGCAGTACTATAACGAGTGGCTGACATGGTCATGCTTCTTAAGTGACCTGAAATGTCAAGACATTCCCTTCATAAATAAAGCTGCTTAGTCAAGTTTTAGTGTATTTACACATTCTTTTTAATATTTATTTCAAGACATCTGTTTTAACTACATTATGCTCTAGGGTGATTTTACAGTCCCACACAATGGTCTTTATGTAATTACCTCAGATTAGGGGGTTATGGATCTTTACTTTCCCCATCTCAACACAATATAGCCCAGAAGGGCAGGGAAACAATTTAACAACTGTTTTAAGAAAACTAACCATTTTCCTTTGGTTGCTGATGACAACAATAAAACAGCTGAGTTGAGCCGGAATTCAAACCGCAGATCTCCTATGACCAAATCTGACCTACTACAGCAAAACATTCAGTTACAAATGTAAGCTTTCTGTTACTTAAAACATGTCTGCACTGTTAGGGTGGGCCAAATGAAACTCAAATTTAGTAACGTTTGCTGCAATAGACAAATAAGGTTAGTGGTCTCATTCTTTACCTCCTTACAACAAACCTTAAAAATTGTGACAAAAATAGCACAGCACTGGAAGAGTTGAAGAACCACCCTATCATGTGCCAGTAACTGTTTTATCCAAGTCCAATACTAAGTCTCCACATAGGATATCCTACCCTCATCTCACAGGACATATGACAGATCCAGATACAGCACATGCATTTGTTATTACTAATGTTCGTGCAATGATGACAGTGTCATGAATGTAAATCGGCCTACAGGATACGCCCCTCGTAAGCAGCGTAATTTGCTTATACTGCACATTCTGAACGTATAGTATGACTTCGGTCGTGAAAAGGGATAATCTTGCATGTAATTCATGCGTAACCTCTACACCATTCACGGAATAGAATGAATATCCGTGGAAGACAGCACATGGAGAACAAGTCACTTTCACAGGATGCGTACACAAGTCTACGGTAAACAGAAATTTTGAGCTGAAACTCAGTAACAGCTGGGTTCAAGCGGAATTTATATCAAGAAGACTCCTATCTACCATTCTCACATTATGTATTCGTTAATGATATTACCATTCCATTAACACGGCTGGTACGAAAATCAGATTCTGTAAGTTTGAATCTATTCACACTCAGACACTGATGCGAAAAGTACAACGAACGAAGTGCTACAATTTACACGCAATGTTGTCAAATACACTCAGCATTTCAAAGAAACCACTACAGTAGCACAAAACTCATAACCGTGATAATAGTTGACGAACAAATCGCAGAAAAATTTCCCTTTGAGATCAGAAATTTCCCTCGATCCATCATCGAGCACGATTTTCTGGCAAAAATGAAATGAAGAATTCAACAAGGGAACAACGTATCCATGACACGCAGTGTTCTAATCACAAAATATAAATAAATAAAATACACGCAGGATTGCAACTCGTTTCCTTTGCTACGTAACGCCTTGCAAGATGCCTGTTTACATTAAATAGTTTCACATGATAATATCCTTGTGGCGTGAGACGATTTTCATTGACAATGTAGGTTTAATTGCCTACATAAATGAGGCTTAAAATTCAACATCCTAGATTTTTACGTAGTCGCCGGAAGGATGTTATTTTATACTGCAGTCAACTGCTTTTAGAACACGCCGTTTAGGCTCGTTTCACGTTCTCTTAATATGCCAGTCTCATTTATGCTAATCTGGGAAACGTGATATTTAGCACATTCGAAAAGTTGTCGCCAATGTGTGCACTTATTAATACTTCAAACAGCTTCCACGAGAGGGTAGTTTGCTTTGTGGGAATATAATTTCAGGGCTGTTCTTGTTTGCTATGTACAAGTACCAGCACTTACGTACCGCACAATGCTAAAAAAGGCGATTTTGTGTCAAACGATATGAAAATGCGTTCGACGGTTCTGGAGTTAGTTCTTACATGCTGACACAGACAAACATGAGGAAGCTGAACAGACATATGTTTGCAATTCAATGTTGCAAAACCTTCCAAACATATGCCTTATAAAGAGAATATTGGTATCTTCACCTTTATTTTGAAAATTTTTAAAATGATTTTGTGGCGTTGGGATGGTAGCGTTATTTGGTGTTTACCGAGCGAAACATATGTAATATAAAATGGATGCTAAGAACTTCATTATTTAACATCCACAAATTATTTTCCCGTATCTGTGTCGTTATCTTGTCACTCTGTATATTACTGACAAACACTTATTTCAACGACCAATGGGTTAGATTAACGGGATTTAAGGACAACTAGCGCAAACTGAAAGAATCGAATTACCTGACTAGTAGTGAATTTAAATATTGTATATTCTATTTAAATTAAAGAACTAAATATAAAAGAAATAAAATTAACACAGTAACAATTTCGTTCTGGAATTTAGAAGTTATCAAAGTTTGCCAATAATTAAATAACTGTTTCGCCTTATATATATATATATATCAAACGCGAATAATTTGGAATTTAAATGTTGATTTGGTTTGGTTTATTTATTCATCCAGCCAGCCACTGATGTAGCATTGGACATGTCAATACAGATTACAGCTAAGGAGTACAATAAACTTGTAAGATATGGTCACTTATCAACTATAATAAATCTAGGACAATTGAAGCAATGCTATAGTTACATAAAAATATAAGTTATTAAACAATTGATTTGTGAAAG
>JGI20166J26741_11817695_pt1 | contig 10072 bp, 6 predicted proteins | sample TergutCu122P5_FD_26741 | JGI IMG/M metagenome (IMG submission 26741) | reverse complement strand
TCTCCTCTACATGTTTCGAGCCTCAAGTGCTCATCTTCAGGACGATACAGTTGTACACATGCAGCATATGGTACTGTCACTCTCTATGAGAGTTCCTGGTGGCTTGTAGGTTAGGAGATTAATATTTTATGAATAAATAATAATCAGTGCACAAAAGTTGGTAATTAATACACAGAACTCTGAAATTTAACTCTTTCATCTCACCGTGCACTTAGTCCACTGACTTGTCACAAAAAATCCAAGTACAAATAAATTCATAACATCGAACTTTTGCTACATGTTTCGACCATACGATCATAATCATCATCATGGAGATTTGATTAATAAATATAGCCAAGTTCTTAACGTTTTCACGTAGGTGGGTTAATCACAGTAACGCTATAATCATGATTATTTGTTCCTGGGTGAGCAATAAAACAGGAACCCTTGATCCATGTTGGCATTAAGCTGTGAATATTTAAACTTCACTCGTTACTATTCTCCCAACACCAACCCATTCAAACAAAAAATAAAAATTAGGATTAATATTTGCAAGTCACTATTAAAGCTTTAATTAAATGTACGTTTCTAGTTAACGGATTTGTTCACACCCACATCACGTATACAGTCACCTCAATTAATTCAGTTCATATACAAACAAGCGACGGTTAAATACACCCACCACTTTATAATCATTGCACAGAGTTTTAATGTTGAGTGTTTTACAGTCGCTTTTCGCAATTTTGCGAATGCTCCTAAAACTCAGTCGTGGCACACTGCTGCGATATACACACAATATTTTCGTGGAAGAACCGAGAAAGAGAAGAAATATTTCGGACAGCCAGTAACACGGCCGGATCTCGAAACCGCACTGCGCTAACCAGGTTCATGTGGCTGTAGTTCTACTCCTACGCCAGTCTGGTCAATGGAAAATTCAGGTGCTCAAAGGATGAGAGTAAATGTGTATATACTGCGCGAAAATATAATTTTAAGGTCTTTTATTCTTATGTTAGGTAGCGGGCCGGGAAAGTGCAGTCAGTATAGCAACTCGCCACGAGCTGAACGGTCCGGGAGTAGGATCCCGGCGTGTGTGTGTGTGTGTGTGTGTGTGGGGGGGGGAGGGGATTTTCCGTACTCTTTCACACCGGCTTTGGGGCCCCCCAGCCCCTGTACAATGAATACAGAATCTCTATCACCGGGAGTAAAGCGGTCGGGACGTGGCGTTAACCAATAACCCCCATCTAGAGCCGAGGCTAAAGAAACAGAAGAGCTATACCTCTACGCCCTCTCTGCGTCTTTACGGCAGGTTATAGTGTGAACTTCACTTTATTAGTAGTATATGTAACGATGCTGTTTCAACTGAAACTTAAAGAATACTAAATGAAATGGGATGTTCATGAATAACGAGCAGGTAAGAATTTAGGACTGCATGATCGTGGCCTATTTTTAGGTACTGTTTGACCTACTCGACCTAAAAGAATCACGAAGACCGAAGTCAGATTAGACACCCGACCCAGAAACGAAGAGGGTACCTACCGAATACATTGTGACCAATTTGTTTTTGCGCCAGAAACATGATGTTTTGAAAGAGGCAGTGTTTAAGGACCTAACAATGAAGGTGTGGCAACAAAGTTCCGCTCAGACTGTATCGGGACATTAGAGGGAGATAAATGATCCACTTGGTGCTGCGGTTGCAATACCTCCTGTGAATGAACACCCGGTATCCAATGGATAGGAGACTGGGTGGACCGGAGACTGAGAAAATAATGGCACCCCCGTTAGCAATCGCAGGGCCTTTAGGCAGTCACGTTACTCCATCAGTTATTTCCCTTGTTTGTTGCACAAAACCTGTTCGTTGAAAGTAATTCCAGCTAGCACAGAACTGCTTGCAAATCAAACGAGTGTCACACTCTACACAGACTTGAAGTTCTTCCATAAACAAATGAGTAAACGAAGGCTCTCTTTTACAGCCAAGCTGCCGAAGAGTATTACAGACTCCTGGCCTCGAGTCAATCAGAGAAGCAGCGTTAGTTACTGCACTCATTCACTCTCTTTGTCGTTACGGTTCTACTTTCTAAAGCCTTTCCTGGGTCTTTCGGCAGTAATAAAGGGAAGTGATCGGTACCCATTTCCACACAAATAAGACGGCTGCTCTCAACAGAAAGCCCAAAACCTCTTCATCTGAAAGTCACTCATCAGTCCCATCAAGACACAGTGAGGATTCTGTTTGAAGCTTATGTACGTACACTAAGGTTAGTCTGGCTTACTTTGTGTAATGCTGAACACTCACGTTGTCATGTTAAAGTGTAGAAAGCCCAGATTAGTTTGGATAATTACATTTTCGTGCATGAATAAAGCGGGAGAGCTCAGTCACTACAGTACCTAGGTCATGGGTTGAACGACACGGCTGGGGGGGGGATTTTTCAGACTGGCTCACCAGCCGCCGATCCAGTGGGTTAACGGGTTCTGTATCCCTCGGTCACATCACCCACATTTAGCGACGAGGTCAGGAATATGTGGAAACACACCCACATTTCAACATACGTATTGTTGGAATGGCGCTTAATTAACACACATCAAAGTGTGTGGGAAAGCATTAGAACAGCCTTCCAATCAAGTTCATAAAGTCTACTTTCCATTGCACAGACCCAGTATACAAGGCTTTCCAACTTAATTTGATGTTTTTCTGACCGTGCATCATAGCACAGACTTTTTCAAATTACCAACTGAATGCACAATCCCTTTATTCTTCAACAATATGTATGTTACACTACGATTCTCAATATGTTTCGAGCAGCACGCTGCTCATCCTCAGGAGGACAAACTGTGTCACCACAGCCTCTGGTATCGTCACCCTGGAAATCGATGAACGATCATATATTAATAAAATGGGGTCTGTTGTATTGTTAAAACAATATTGAGATAAAACAATAGTGAAGTAAAATTGCTGTGATTAGTGAAGTGAATCCCAGTGAGCTTGTTAAAAAAATTCCAACTTAATGTTATGCCCATATGACATACGTAAACACACCCACGTTTCAGTCATTCGACATGTCCCAATTCCCAGCGAAGCGACATAATGAAAAGCTATCAGTGCTGGTCAGGAGATGTTCAGACACTATACCATATTATGTGTGGTGGGATAAATACACTAATCAATAGAACAGAGTGGACGGCGGAACCATTCTGGAGGACAAAACGACCGATAAAATGAGACAGAAACATGGAAGTCAAAATGTCAATTAGCGAATGTAAAATAAACAAGAGATCTTTATTTATGCTGCCGCTAGAGAGGGCTGGGGTTTCATGTTGTATATCGATCGGACAAAGGACAAAGTTCAATTGGTGTGTAGTAGCAGCAGCAGCAACTACAACTGCAAATTTCCGATTATAATTGTTTTATTATTATTATTATTATTATTATTATTATTTTCTGGAAGTCCTTACTAAACATAGCATAGATCCTGTCCAAATTAAATTTGTCTGTTACGACTCGAACTTCGAAACTTCCCATTTTTCCTATGTCTGAAGCTTTTGTCTTATAACTTATAGCTTATTCAAAATAAAACTTTTAAGACTACTGATAAACCATTCCGGTACGGTCGGAAAAGCGACTCGCTACAGGCCGAATGGTTAGGGTTCGAATCTCAGTAGGGGTAAGAGACTTTCTTTTCTTCTTAACCGCCAAGATCAGCTCTGTCGCCAACCCAGCGTCCTGTACAGTGGGCACCGGGGCTCTTGCCTGGGGGTAAAGCGGCCGAAGTGCTGTGTCGACCACCGATCCCCATCTGGTCCCCAGGAAGACATTCCTCCGATGTGCCTGCATTGCATGTGATAGGGAGAACGCTATCTCGTGTAATACATTCGGCACGAAGTGCCACAAATGTCATATTCTTAGGGCCACTTGTACGATAGTTGTTTTAGCCGAACAGAACGACTGCTCTCCTCTGCAATGAAGCTTGACTTACAGTCTGAGTACAACGGAATCCTGTCTTCAGTTGAAAAACTTCACAGTCCTAAGGGTCACTAATTACTGACAGACTGCAACCAAACTTGCACCGTTGTAGCGCATGCGTAGAGAGAGAGAGAGAGGTATGAATTTTCAGGAAAATCCCAACAATTAGAAGCGAAGAAACTGCCGAGAAGGCACAACGAAATTTAAATAAAGTGCCCTTAATTATCGACCGATCATAAACTTGCACCGTTTATAGCGCATGCTCGGAGAGTGCGAGATATAAATACTCAGCAAACTCCCTCCAATGGAAGCCGAGATACAGCTGAAAGGGTACACTGCTCTTCAAAAAAAGTCTCCAAAATTATAGATCGCTGACACCCAAACTTAAAACGACATCGTAGAAAAATTGGTAAATACAAAAATGATCCTCCTAGAAAGGTAACTCCATGAATATAAGTTTTATATCTCTAAATAGACACTGGGTGCCCCCCCCCCACCAAAACTAGAAAATTTCGGGGCGAAAAAATCTAGCGCCTTCCTCAAATATCGGGAAACCACAATGTTGTCTGTACGGCAGGAGCAAAATGTTTCTGTTGGAGGGAAAACCAAGGGACAGTAACTGATTATTAACTGCTTAAAAAATCAGGGTAAGGGTGTCCCGTTGCTAGGATGCCATGTCCAGCAAATTCCGGTCACACCTCTTGTAGCGCCATCTACGTTAAGAAATTCGTCGATTAGACTTCTCCTATAATGAATCTTATTGAAACAGGACGACAAGTGTAGAAAATACGACATTATTTCATTGACACTTATGCGTAAAGTACGCTTCCCAATACAACCATTTTTACAAAACTCGTAAATGTTCAGCGAAACTGCACGGAGATCTTCAATGCATTTATCCGAATTGGGCAAAACGCAGACAACTGGGCAACATTTCACTTAACGCTCCTAAGGGAATTATGGAACATCAGTAAGAGGCCGACTTTCACCAAGAGCACATTTGCTCGACAACTTTCATTAAAGAACGTATACACCGAATTTCTTGAGAATCCGACAAACGGTTAAGTCGTTGATATTGGGTCACAGAGAGGCAGTTGGACGGCAAAAGTTCTACGCGAAGTTTCGTAAAAATCGATCAAATAGGTCACAAGCTACAATGGGCAAAGAGCATATGGTGACCTCGAAAGCCTCTATTTTGGCTTCTTAGGATGGAAAACTAATTGCAAACATTATTTTCGTTCCAAAATGGTTATATATATATATATATATATATATATATACATACATACACACACACACACAATTTATTTATTATGGCATTTCGAAAGACACTAAAACTTTAATATTTTAATAAACCAAGCACTTTTGTTACATAAAACAGTTTTGTTCTGACGTAGTAAGTTAAATTATGTAGTACGTATGTCCATATGGCAACGATCAGCGTTATTTTTGAACAGATGTACGTGGGTGCCCTACTTAAGCATGAGAAACACTGGATCAGAAAGAATAGAAACGGCGTTGGAGCTGAGCAGTGAAAACTGGAGCGCCTTGCTCAAACGGCAACTTCTCGGCCAGCAGTGTAAGGCAAGTAACAGTATCAAAGTCTCGCAGGCGTTCCCGTACCTGTATCCGTCCGTAACGTAGCAGTGTGCTAAACACGCATCTCAGTCACACAGCGTTAGGGAAACACGGGCTGTAAAGCTGAGAGTACATTGTTATTCACAAGAGGGAATATTTTAGATACTTGTCGCGTGTGATGACGAATAAATTTATATTTTTTGTCGCATGTTAAAATGTAACTTCCGTTAAGTACGTAGGCTGCTTCCAAGACAAAGTACGTGTATCAAGATCCAGCACATTTACACAACTGCTCTACACAGAAATGTCTGCATTTTAACTATTCGACTCCCTTGCACAACGTCACATGTGTACAAGAGTGGCTAATTTGGTTTCATGCGACATGGTTTTGGTTTGATTCCCTGATGTTGGTCCCTTGCCGACGGCAACAAGTAGCAATGTTCAGAGTGATATTATAAAACAGATATCTAAGGAACAAGTCTGTGCAATTTGTCGGTTCAGTGTCGTGAAATATGCCATCGAAAATGCATGGAATGAACAATATCCAGTTTAATTTCAAATTATATATATATTCACTCAGACACTCATATCTAGGCTCTTTCTTTTTGGACCCCCAGGATATTAGGAAACTAAACATAGCGGCCATCTGGAAATTTTCGAAAGGAAGAGGCCTCCTCTAATTTAGTAACAGAGCATGGGGTACAAACAGCCTGTCCTAAGGCCTAGGGGTATCGGGCCCGGAAGGGCTCGAACCCAAGCACCAATCATTCAAATTCTTGGAAATAACCAACTTGACGCACTTTTTCATGTATTTATTTATTTCATGTCTCTACATGTTTCGAGCGTCACGGCGCTCGTCATCAGGAGATCGAATTGTATTAATACATCATCCGGTATGATTAGTTTGTGTGACTGCTTGGTATGCCGGTCAGGAGGGGACTCCCTCTTGACCGGCAGTCACTTACACAGACTAATCATACCTGATGATGTATTAATACAATTCGATCTCCCGATGATGAGCGCCGTGACGCTCGAAACATGTAGAGACATGAAATAAATAAATACATGAACAAGTGCGTCAAGTTGGTTATGTCCAAGAATTTGTAACGAGATGCACGGTCAACAAAATATATTTAAAAAATTACCAATCATTCATTCAACGCCAGTCACTGCCACCGCCTACGTATATTGAGTAACCGTCAGTGACAGTGATTTTTCAGATCGTTGCAACCAATATAGAACATCTACTGCGGAAACGTATGGGAAGGAACATCAAGAGCTGGCTGCTCATGTAGCATGCACCTACCCAATACTTTCGCACAGCATACCAGAAATAAAATACCAGCGACACCTCAAACCATTGGACTGGGGAAGAATACACACCACATCCCAACTAATGCAGCATCGGAATTTGGTACACGAGTCCACTGGCACACACAGCCAATACATTACGTTACGCTTGTCTGTTGAATGTTCTCCACCTCGAAAAGTTCGCATTCCACAGCGATTTCGATTCAGAGGAATGAGCAAAGCGCAGAATGTGCTACTGCTCTCTGTATCCATGAAATATGCAACAGGCACTGACTTCTGAAACAGCACTGGTGTCAACCCAAAACGCCAATATATAAAACAAAAGACAAGACCGTATTTTATCACTAGAGGCCGCTCTGGTTCAAATGACCAGACAGTCATAAATCATACGTTCTGTCGACTTTTCACTTCTTCCGTACCATTAGACACACTCCTGACTCTAAATTTGCTAAAAAGGTCGTGGTGAAACGGTTGTTTCCAAAAATAGTGTTAGCATTCATTCACAATCGGCAATTTTACAGATTCAGTGGGCGAGATTATATCAAGAACAGAGAGAAGGGCGAGTAGGTAGCATGTCGCTGTAGTGTTGCGATATCCCGCCTTTATTTCCGCCACATTCTTAGTACAAATCAATAAAGATGCAAAATCCGGACTGTGAGTCTGAAAACGACGTTTCGGTACTGTTAATCCTGCTTGCTCAGTAGGCCATCTGAATAAATGACCGTACCGAAAAAAAAATTAACTGCGACTTCTTTCGAAACGTCCGGAACACGGCCTAATGCCATACATAAAAAAGTCCAAAACTTGGTCAATATCAATAACGAATGACCTTATAAGCTTAAAAGCGGCTACCAAGATATCACCTGCCTTCCGAAAGTTTTCTCCTTCTTGCCTCTTCATTTCTTCCTGCATCTGCTCCTCCCTTACACGACAGCCGACACAACGCGGTTCAAAACACAGGTCACATAAACGTGAAGGCAATGTTGCCCCTACACACGCCATAAAGGAACATGGGGGAGTGAAGTTACAGCTCCACTCATTCGTAACTTGGCCATAAATACAGGTCAGATTCACCACATGGCCATTTCATTCCTGGGGTAACAGCCCTACGTACCCACTGAAAATGAGGATGGATGGGCCCCAGAACATGTGCAGACGCTATGTAGAGGGAAATAATCTCTTGCCCCTGACGTCATTCGAACCACGACTCTTCAGTTGCCCGCCCTGTAGCCTAGTCGCAACACGGACTAAGCCATTCCGTCTCCGAAACGGCCTTGTACCAGACCAATGCAGTAGGAAAGATAGCTGTGTCAGTAATTCGACCTTCCTGGCCCAAATTCCGCGCAGTGCACAGCACGGTCACCAAGCCAATGGTGCACAAGCAATCAGTATGGTGGATGGAGAAAAGGAATACCTGAACTTGAAACAGGCATGGCGTTCAGAAAGCAAATAACCCGTCCATGCTTGCTCATGACAACACAGAGATCAATCTTGTTGACGCCGCCTTAGCAGCCACGTCCCTTCACTTGCAGCAGATGTAATTAATGTAACCCTTGAGCTATTTGTCTCTTCTTTTCTGAGGGCATTCTTCACGTACTCAGAGAAGAGATGAATATTTGTTTAAAAACACAACACGAAACACGCAGACAACTAATTTTGTTTTCCCCGCTCGAGTCTAACAGACTCCGACATCCCAAAATTAATTACTGTATCCTCCAGCAAATGGCATTCTTGTAACAATGCAGTTCCCTTTAACCTGTCCTCTCATCTGTGTTGTCTGACGGTCCTCGCCAGTAACGCCATAGTAGCGTGCAGAGTGTGACTCTTTGCCTCGTCATGTCCGTTTGTCCACAACAAACAGGGCGATTCTCAAGAGGCCCGGGGGGGGGTTCGTGAAAATTCATGCTTGGAACTTTTGCTAGATGACGTTGACAATTTCCGATTATGCTTAAAATCGGAAGAAAAAAAATGCCAGACACTCCATATGAAGACAAACGGACACTTAAGTTGCTGTTACTGGTCCAGGACTGCGAAGGACTGTCCACCGAGCGGTCCCAGTTGAGACCGAATAGCTGACGACATGAACAAAACACTCCAGCACGTTCGAGTGTGTATCTCCCCGTTGACGAAACCGTGGCAATACAGATACTAGCATTCTCAGTGTTTCTTGTTTATACGAATCAAGAATAAAAAATCTGGGGAAATAACACAGTACAGGCTGCAGTTTTACTGCTCCCTTCTTATCTTGACCAGAACAGCTGATTGACAATATTCCTGGTGCTGACTGGTTTCTCCAGTCTCATGATGAAAAAATACTTTGACATGTAGGTTACCAGTCTCCTTCGGAATTTTAAACTGCTCAGCATTCTTCCGCCAAACATCGCGATGTACCACCACCACCACCACCACCGCCACCAATACTGCTTCGTATTCACAAGTTCCACAATTCAAAACACAAGACCCGCTTTAATGACATGGTTTTCGTGGTTCTGTCCAGTTCCTCCAGCCATACGCCGATACAGTACCTCAAATAAAGCAGTGGCCGTCTCCTTCCAGAAGCTTTAAGTTTTATTTCTCAGTAACCATCCTACCTGAGCTATTAATGGCGTCAGAGAATGTACCCCCAACCAACCAACCGGCTCTACACAGCACGCGCCTTAGAACGCGCGGCCACAGCAATTCACAACAAAACAAATCGAGCACTTAACTCTTCCTAATTAGTAACGGCTTACTTAGCACGGTTTGAACCACATTACCTTCCTGGTCTAACATTGCACGTAAAGACCCATCAATCATCCATGAAACTGAGTGTTTCAGCTAAATTCTAGACGGATTTCCGCAGGACCAATATTTAAGTCCAATCCAGAGTGATTACACTGTAATCAGACATTCGAACTACGCATGAATATGCTGCAGCAAATGGCAGTGGAAGTGGCAATAGGTCCTGAACACTTTTAGAACGTCATGAAGACACAGCTGGGACAGTGCTCCAGTCACAGTTTTGAAATGCTGAAAATTCCCCTGGTATAGGAGAAAATTATGTGCGGAGTGCCGTGGAAAAGTAGGTTATGTGAGAACGTGTTTGTGTAGTCGCAAACACTCGCTCTAAATTTGATGTGATTTTGACCGTGCATCGTCGTTAATATGTCGAAATAAAATGCCAACTAGATGCAATAGAGGTTTTTTATTGCAGATCTTATTGCTTGCTCAACATGTTTCGGGCACCACTATGCCCATCATCAGGAGCTC
>JGI20166J26741_11817251_pt1 | contig 10076 bp, 13 predicted proteins | sample TergutCu122P5_FD_26741 | JGI IMG/M metagenome (IMG submission 26741) | reverse complement strand
CGTCAACATAGCGGAAATAGTTTATTAGTTTGTGTTTGTGGGCTAGTTTGGGAAGGTGTGTGTGCTCAAAGTGTTGCAAGAAAATCTCGGATATAATTCCAGAGGAGGGGGCGCCCATGGCGAGGCCGTCTGTCTGTGTAAATATTTTGTCTCTGTGGGCAAAATAGTTCTGAGTCGTGATGACTTCGTAGCAGTTTAGAATTTCTGATCTTATTTCTTGGCGTGTCGTGTTTGAGATCAACATGTTTTCGAGGAGCTGTTTGGTTTCCTTGATGGGGATGTTGGAGTACATGTTGGTAATGTCTAGGGAGGCAAATAAATACTACACTATGATATTTAGTTGTGTTCGACTACTCCTACCCTTACATCACATTAACTGTTGTTATTTAGTTACCCATGTAAGTGTGGGTACTTAACTTACTAACACTGAAATCCTCCACAAGTGAATGATGTTAACAGCTGTTCGTAACTAACACAGCTGAATCAAGTCTGCCGGTGTTGTATATTACTGTAATTTGTATTGTATGTATTTACTATTTGTGTCTGTCTATTGCTTGCAATTGCAGTGTAGGCAGGACTCATTTTACGCAATTTCTTTTTTGTGCAATTTTGTTATAATGTGACTCTAAAATTTACACCACTTTTTGAATGTACGTGTTACTTTTTGGTTTAACACAATTTGGGATAGATGATCAGTACTGAAGAGAAATTAGGCATAATAAGCTGCGTTGATAAAGGTGAACAAATTGTTGACATATGCCATAATGTTAGACCTGCTTATGGTAGTGTACATACAATATGTGATAATGCTGATAGAGTTAAAGTGTTAAGTATGTAGGTAACATTAAATGCCAACAGTCTGAAAAAGGGAGTGTTTGTGTAGCATGACTACTACATTCGTAGAAATTTATGTGTACTGTACACAGTACATGTGTACTCTAGAAGTCCATATGCCCACTAGTGGTATAGTCATACCCTATATATGAAGAGGTCAGTCCCCTAACCCCCAGGAAGTACACTGTTTTATATGGGAATTTTATGTTCGATTTGCGTGATTTTTAATTTGTGCAGCATTTTTCAGGAATGTAACCCTCGCATAAAACGAGACCTACTTTTAGATTCCGCGTGATTTCTTTCCAGTGTGTGGCTTGATCATTTGCTGTGAAAGTTAGGTTGGTACACAATGGATTGAATATTAAATGCACACATTTCTGTTTCTTGCAGATAATTTCTAAAGATTCCAATGTGATGGTTGTTGCTGTAGCAGGAAAATGCTTGGCAGGATTGGCAAATGGCCTGAAGAAGAGATTTCAACCTTATGCTTCAGCATGCATTCCTTGCATCCTGGAGAAATTTAGAGAGAGGAAACAGAATGTTGTCATTGCACTGCGAGAAGCTATCGATGCCATTTTCCTGAGTGTGAGCCCATTTTTTTGGTTTATTTCTTTGTAATATTTTTAGTTGGTACTGACAACTTTTGTTCAAAAATTTTGTTATTATGCCATAAAATTAATATTCTTCTTACAGACAACTTTAGAAAATATCCAGGAAGATGTCCTTGCAGCTCTTGAAAACAAGAATCCCCAAGTCAAAGCAGAAACAGCATCTTTTCTTGCAAGGTGTTTCACAAAATGCACCCCTGTGATGCTAAACAAGAAACTTTTAAAGGCATACACCACTGTACTGCTGAAAACATTAAATGAGCCAGGTATTCAGTTCTTCATTGTTAGTAAAAGAGTGGAAGTGTGTTCTTATTGGTTGTAATGTTCATATTGTTACATCTTCTTCTTCCATTGGCGCTACAGCCCACTGTGGGCTTTGGCCTGTTGAACAATATCCTTCCATTTTTCCCTCTTTATCACCACCTCTCTCCATCTTCTCACTCCCAGCACTTGAAGATCTCGTTCTATTTCCTCTTTCTATCCTTTCCTGGGTCTTCCCCTTCGTCTCGTCCCTTCCAGTTCTTGGGTGAAGATCTTTCTGGGCACCCTATCCTCCATTCTCTCCAGGTGACCTAACCAGCTTATCCTTTGCCCTTTTATCCATTTTACTATAATATTGTTACAAACCACAGATTTATTATTTCAGAGTTAATCACACTACAGATGTCAGTGTGCACAGCCTGAAATTATTTTTTCTTCTGTTCAATTAAATAATTGTCATGTTCATAGTGTTTTAAATAGAAGTTGGCTGATCATGTGACAGTTTGTTGTACATTAAGTTTTTTTTTTAAAGAAAACTTGTTAAACTAAATTTTAATTTCATGTAAAGTAGTGGTTACATTAGGTTGTTATAGACAAAAGTTGAATGAAAGTTTTTAGAATAAACTCCCAGTGCCAAATTTAATTGAAATCTGTTCAGTCATTTTGAAGATGTATGTGCAGAAAGATGTATGCATTATGTGCATACTTTGTGAACAATGAAAAATTTGTGTTGTTAAGTTGGGTGGGCCTGTTTTCTTTTCTAATCTGTTTATTTATTTATTGTTAAATAATGCTGTCAGTTGCTTAGATTGTATTGGATTAGTGGTAGATGAATGAAATATGAGGATGAAGCATTGGTGGCTTGATACTGAAGCAGAAAACTGAAGTGCATAGGGAAAAGCCTGTCCCAGTGTCATTTGTGCACTGTGTATCCCACATGGGCTGGCCTGGCACCAAAATATAGGTAGGTGCGCTAAAACCATAAGGTAATGGTAGAACATTGGTGCACAGCATGATTGTATATGCCATAAAGTATCTCACCAATATGCCTGACTTAACAGGAAACAGGACTGAAAAAACTGTGTATTGTGACATACGTATGTAACTGAGAGGTTTAAAAAAATCTCTCTTAGAAGCTGGTGCTTCCCCTCTTTTAGATGTTTCCATGTTACATTAGTCATTTCAAATTGTAAGCTATGATTGATTATCACCTAAAATATACAGTGTTATTCATTTAACGGGCCTGTTTTCTGATATGATTCATGCATCTCAGGTCTAGAAGACATAAAACTATAGATACTCTTTTTCAGACTTTTAAAAACTGGAAGCTGACACATCAAAGCTGTATATCTATCTGTTCCACCTGCTCAGACTTTCTGAAATTGAAATGTTTTTAAGTCACAGTATTGTCTGGGCTTTGAAGTAGAAATGACAGCCTGATTATTGCACCTAATTTTACAGACCCAACAGTTCGAGACACTTCTGCGGAGGCTTTGGGCACAGCCATGAAAGTTGTTGGTGAAAAACATATCATGGCTTTCATGACAGACGTGGATAATATTAAGATGACAAAGGTGAGTATCATTAGTGTGTTGTTTCTGGCGGCAGTTGAGAGATAATTCGACACTGAAGCAAAATATGTTACACTATGTAATTATGCGAAATCTGCATTGGAAATACTTTTAATTCAAGTTGACTTGTTTCTTATGTTGGTTTATTTTGTTTTGAGTTTCTCTCTCTCTCTCTCTCTCTCTGTCTCCCCTGAGAGAGAACTTGAAATTCTTGTGTGAATTACTGATTTATGTTGTATGTTTACACACACATGCACATGCTCATAGTATATTGTTGTTTATATGTGCTGTCTTTGTAACAGATAAAGGAGTGCTGCGATAAGGCAGTTATTGTAGCAAAGGTAACTAAAACTGAACGCCCGTGTACAGCACCAGCCAAGTCTGAACATGGAGTTGGCAGTGCGAGTGGGAAAGTTTTGGCAGGAAGTAATGCACCAAAACCAGTCAAAAGACCTGCTACAGCGGGAAATGCTGCACCGCCAAAGAAGACGCAACAGAAAAAGCAGCCTGTTGGTGCCTCAGCTGGCAAAGGGAAAGTCCCCACAAAAGCAGCTGAAAAAGGCCTCACTCAGGAAGAGGTTGATGAGAAGGCAGCTGCCATACTGTCTGAAGAAATTCTGTCGGGCCTGAGCGACGCTGATTGGAAAACTCGTTTGTCTGCAGTTGAGCAGTTAACACAGGTATAGCTTTTATTTATGTGTAGTGCATGTGGAAGAAACACGAAATACTGGCAACATTTTGGTTGGGAACACTGAAGTTAAAAAACACATGGAATAACTAATTGTAGATAGGAGGATGATATTAAAGTAAATCTTAACTGTATAGGTTATGTGGATGTGGACTGGATGGAGCTGCCACGTGATGGGGTCCAATTGTGGGTAGTTGTAAAGATGATAATTAATCTTTATGTAACATACAAGGGTGGTCAAGAAATTTCTAAATGAATGCTGTTTCCTTAGGTTATATGTTTTGTGTTCTCTTTCCCAAGGAAACTTGAACTTATCTGTTCACTCCTGATGAAATATAATTCCACTATTGCTTCTTTTTTGGTCACAGTACTGTCAGCTTTTCTAGAATAATTTTCTTGCTAAGGTATCATTATGATGCGTGTTACTTGCAGGTGCAAAAATAGCTGGTGCCAGTTTGTTTGGCAACTAAATTTTGTTGTGCAATATTAGTGGGTCCTCAGCATGGAACTTGCCTTATATGACCCGTTTGGTGCCTGGGATTTTGAGGTGGCTTCTTGATCACTGGAAAATTTGTACAGTTCTGCTTTAGTTGATTTCTTTTTTGTTTCAGTCTGTGGCTGAAATGGAAACTGAAATCCCAACTCAAGTTCTGATCAGAACATTGAATAAAAAGCCTGGACTTAAAGACACCAACTTTCAAGTTCTAAAGGCTCGACTTGAAGCTGTGAAACTATTGGCAGAGAACGCTCGATTTTCAAGGTTTGTATTTCATTATATTTGTTGTTCTAGTAAGAATATATTCAGATATTACGAGTTTAAAGGCTATAGAATGTTCTAGACACAGGTCGAAGGATTTGAGGGAAGAACTCATGAAATTCCTCTCTCTCTCTCTCTCTTTTAAGTCATAACCTCTTGTCTGCCTACTCATTGTACGTGTAGAGATTATTCTTGCACTTGATCACACACAGACACACTGCGTAGGACTCCTCTGAACGGGAGGGATCGGCCTTTTGCAGAGGCCTCTACCTGATGACACACAACATGCAAACGAGACAGACATTCATGCCCCTGGCAGGATTCGAACCCACAATCCCAGCGAGTGAGCAGCCGCAGACCTACACCTTGGACTGCATGGCCACTAAGATTGAAAGCACTTTCCTGCTGGAAGAAATATACAGATTTCTTGTGCTGTATGAATACTGTTTTAGAATTAATTCATGTAGGCATACAACATTGGCCTCTTTTGCTGTAATTAAATGCACAGTAGTATTTCAAATAAGTGAAGACTTTAAATAGCAACTATTGCTGTGCATGTTATTGGGAATGACTAGCCAGTTTGGCTATTTTCGCTTGCACTTTGCGCATTGATTGTGGTTGACATTCAGCGCAAAAGAGTTAATATGCATTGCTACTTTTTTCACACTGGGGTGTGGGAGTGGAATTGGTAATATGATTTTATTAACTTGCGTGTGCACAGAAAAATCTACATTCACTATTTCCTGTGTTCTGCACACACCTGTTCCATCTACAGGCATTCTCTCAAGCATTGGCTTTGGCAAGCAGGTTAAGAATTGTTCCCATAGTTTTGCCCTGCATCCTGTCACAGAGCTGCTGTTTCCCTTTTTCCCCAAGCAGAACTTAAAGCCTGCTTGCCACTTCACAAGTTGATTTGGAGATGTGCATGGAAACTGGAAATAGAGTGTTGCAAGCTTTTCTTTCTTTATGGAAAAAAACATAGACTCAAAGTGCATCTTAAAGAGACAGGGTTGAAGGTTGTGGATGGGATTCATCTGACTTTTATCGGGATGAGTGAGAGCATGACATGGCTGCCAAAGTGTACATCACTTTTTACACTGTTTAGTTTGTTCATTGTGTTGGCAATCAAATGTAACCAGTGTGAGCTAATTTGTCTTAAGTCCATTAACCCTTTGGCGCTGGAATTAAATGCCCGTGGTAATCTGCACAAGTATTTAAATGGGAGGGCTGCATAAGGGCAGGTATATTTATGTTACATTCAGTGTTTTGAGCATCACATTGTACATCATACACCTCTTACATTTGGTACCAAAGAGTTAACTGCCTAACAGGTTCAAAGATATTGCAATGACCAAACACATTGTTTTTTTCAGCATAGTGTTGGACTACTGTATAACTGACATTGCAGAGAAGCTTGGAGATGTTAAAAATGGAACACTTGCAGCTGAAACTTTAACGTCCCTTGCTGAGGCTACCAAGTTGGAATTGGTAGCTACCGAGGTGCTGAATTTTGCTTTTACCCAGAAGAGTCCTAAAGTACAGCAAGAGGCACTTATTTGGCTTTCCACTGCTATCAGAGAATTTGGATTTCAAAGGTTGAGAGTCTGAATATAATGTGATTAATGCTATTTGCTTGTAGCACTACAAATATGGTACTAGTTGGTGGGGCTGTGTTGAATGCCCATTAATTTAAGTTGGTTTTCAAATTATTAACCTTTATTTTTATTATTAGTATTCAGCCCTTGGGCCAGTTTGGGCAGGAACCAGAGCTTGAATCCTGGGCAAGTTCTTAGGGGTAGTTTGCCATTGCTTTCCCCCGTGTTTAGATGTTCCCACTTTCGTCGCCAGGTGCCTCCACGTCTGCAACGATGCGAAAGGTGGAACTATGGGCGAGAAAGGTTGTCCAGTAATTTTGTCTACATGGCGTCTCTATTCACGCCATTAGGGATCTTTTACATGCCGCAAATCTATGATGTCTTTAATTCCCCTCCAAAGGAAGGCGTGCTGAGGATTTTTTCGCCCTTAAAAATCCGACAGCTTCGGCCAGGTTTGAACCCACGAACTTGGGTACTAAAGGCCAGCACACTACCCCTAGACCACCGAAGCCGCTCTTTTAACCTTTATCAGCCACTTGTTGCATTACTGCAGCATTACAGGCGTTTGGTACATCTGACCGTGCATCACATTTTTTCAATACTGACACCATTACCTGAAGTTAAAATAGGGTCGTCAGGCCTGTTGAAGCAGTATGGTTAAAATGTATTCCTGGATGGCAAAATGTTTCACCCTTATTGCTGGATAATGCTTATTTTAATAAAATTTTCTTTGGATGACATCCATGACAGGTGATTTAAGTAAACTGGTGTATAAGAGACTGACACTGTCACTCTGAAGAGGGTTCAGTCAGCCCAAGAAGCTTGTATTGAATTTATTTGCCAAGAAAGCATCTATACATACATAGAATAGCCCAAGATAAGTTAACTGGTTAGTAAAATATACATGAAAATACAGTTTACTGACTTTTTGGCCACCTGTGTAACATTCAAAATTCTTACACATGTGACTCTTGCAACTTCTTGCAGTTTGAATGGCCATTACTGATGACTTGCTTATTGAAACACTGATGCAAACTAACTTACTTTGAGTTTAGTTTTTTCACACTTGCTTTTGTTCCATGTAAGGGAATGCATAATGCTGCATTAAATGGCTTTTTATTTTCCTTCCAGTATCCAGCCAAAGCCCATTATGGAGAATGTGAAGAAAGCAGTCAGTGCTACCAATCCTGCTGTTCGCAGTGCTGCTTTGAATTTAATAGGCACGTTGTACCTTTACTTAGGGCAACAGCTGTTAGTATTTTTTGAAGATGAGAAGTCACAAATACAGCAGCAGATTCAAGCTGAATTTGATAAGGTAAAGTTTACTCTATTATTCATGATCTGTAATTTATTTGTTCATTGAGGCATGTTTTGTGTCAGATTGTACCTTTCTTCCCTGTTGCTTCTTCTATGCAGGAGTGCACATATTTTTCAAAAATGTAGGAAAATTCTAGGCACCAGAAAGGTGATATGAAGCAGGTTCCATATTGACGACCTGGAAATATTATGCACCACCATACAAAATTCAGTTGTGTGGGTGACCTGGCACCTGGAATTTGTGCACATATGCACTATACAGTGTACATATTGAGGTTGTAAAGTTTCATGTGAGAGATGTTCATTGCTCACGGTTCCCTGTGTCATAAAGTTTAAATGAGAAGTCATTACGCTGCTAAACATAAGTCATCTGTTCCACTGGATTACAATTTTTTCATCATCATCCCTCAGCACTTGGCACAAGCTGAAAATTTCTGTTATACAGAAGAAGTGATTTGGAAGGTGTTTTTAGCATCAAAAACATTTTAAATTCTTCATTGTTCTCTTGATTAGGATTATTCTTGAAGAACATGCTGTCTTCTTCTTCAGTGGGGTAGAGCTTGCTGTAAGTGAATGTGAAGGCAGCATATTCCTCAGCTGTGGTGGTATCCACTTCCTGAAGCACACAATGTCACAACCCACAAGACTAAAGTCTGAACACTGATCCCCATGAGAACTTTAAAACTTAATGATAACCATTTTCTGCTCCCGCTCCTGTTCTCTGCGTTTCCACTTATATATCGCTTGTTTAGTGATGAAGTTCCTGCAGCCATGTATGTCATTTCAAAGTTTCTGCTTTATGTTTCTCCATATTATTCTTGATATCCTTCCTAACCTGTTTCCATCTTGATCTTGGTCTTCCTTTCACTCATTATTGCTTGCCTGTAGTGTACTGTATGCATAATTTAGATGTGATATATGAATGGCTCTTGATTATGAACTTAATGGAAAGAAAGTAATGTCTGTTTGGGAAAAATATGATTTTTGTATCAGTATTGAGAACAGTGTGATGGAACTGTGAAGATGGTGGCAGTTTGTACCTCTGTAATGTCAGGTGTCAACCTACACCACTACACCTTGTTGTAACCCAGAAGATTACAGTTTGGTACAAACTGCTGTCCAAATCTGGTATAGTATTTTATACTAAGCCATGGCACAACCTTCCACATCCTTTCATGTCTACTAATTGGCGTTTGCCCACTTATTTGGTGCTATGTAATTTGAGCAATTGTAATCTTTTGGTATTGCTTTAAAATGGCAACAGTCTGCCTTCATGTATAACATTCTTTTCACTAGTGATTTAAATTTTTGTGCATGGTTTCTAAAATTGTTAATATTATGTGAACCAAACAGGACTAAATAATGAAAAAAGTGGCATTTTGTGGGAAATAAGATGAAGATATTCCTGCATATCTTAGATAATGAAGTAAGTATTGTTCATTCCTAAATACCGAAAATAAATCTCAAGAACATGCAAACGTTTCATTTTCTTCTACTTGTATTTTGATTTGAGGCCACAGTTTTGCTTAGGGATGTCACACATGACTTATTCTTGTGTTCGCTTTCCTGAGAGCATGCAGCTGTAGCAGTTACAGCTCTGTGTCTTCATCAAGCCCATATGTCTGTCCTTCTCCTCAGTGAGGGGGAAGACTCAATGCAAGAGGCAGTGCTGACCGAGCCAGTATGGCAATAGAATGCTATATGTCTTTGGAATGAGAAGGAAGGGTCAGGAAACACACACGAGTTCTCACAGTTAAGAGATAATTGAAGAAGAGATTTCTAATTAAGAAATGTAAGACTAGTAACATCTAAAAACAATGAAAAGGATTTTCCTCTATGTTTGTATCAGCATAAAGATAATTTGGGTTTAGTTTATTGTCACTCCAATCTTCCAGCTGTGATGCCAGGGAAGATACATATGACACAATGCAATACCCAGAAGAGATAAACAATGATTATTAGTAGCTCTAGCCTTCCATCAGTTAGTCTAAACATTACAAGTTGTACGTGAAAAATGTTATCGTCAACTGTCCACACCACTTATATAGATGGAGTCAAAAGTAAGTGTACCTACTGTGGACTGTGAGCACATTCATGGAGTTTATAGTAAAATGCATTTCTCTTATTTATGCTAGTTACAACAGTTGTTAGAAAAGACGTAATAATTCAGTCGTGGATGTTTCTGATGAATGAAGGATAGGTATGAAATGACATTTGGCAGCTTTTGTATGGGCTATCATATCTTCTCACTGCACAACAAGACTGCTGTTTATATGCTGGCAGTAAGACTCTGTCTTTGAAATGGAAGCCACATCATATTGAATTATGCTTTCCACTGTTTTATCATGGGATTGGATAATTTGAAACCCAATCAGCTTTTGCCAACATACTTAGCACTTCAGCTGGCAGTAGAGCACATGCCATAATTTACTGACTCATGAAAAA
>JGI20166J26741_11817140_pt1 | contig 10076 bp, 7 predicted proteins | sample TergutCu122P5_FD_26741 | JGI IMG/M metagenome (IMG submission 26741) | reverse complement strand
GGAAGGAAGGAATGTGTCAGTTACACTGGAAGTTCTGATGGAATCTGACCAATCTTCCACATTGCCAATGACCAAATTCCCTCAGAATTTCCTACATAACAGACATACTTCCTCCCAACCCCATCACATCAGCATTTGAACCAATGTGAAAACCTACAAAATAATACCAAGATGGCAACTCAAGGAGGAAGTGCTTTAGATGAGAGGGCTGATTTAGTAAATCTTAGTATATCTTCCCTGCAGCAAAAGCCCATTTGGCTGTTCCCCACATGGCTAAAAACTGTCATTTACTGATAAGAACAGCGCTGACCTTGACAGCATGAGTAGGGGTCTCTTGCCTTTGGGATGACCTTGTGCAGTAAACAAACACACAGGACCTGTCAATAATGTTAAGTCTCCATGACTACAAAACACAGATTTTCAACACACTTGCACTTCAACCCAAGACATTTTGGAACAGAATACACTGGCTGCTGATCATTAACATTTAATGACCTGACCTCCACTTGTGAAACAACAACTAAGGTCATAAGTGTTCTCATGCGTAAACATCTGTACATACGTCTGCACAATGCTGATAACACTGCCGAAGAGCCCCACCATGCCGAGATACTCCACCCAGTCAAATGTCTTCACCACCAGTTCTTGTGTAACTGATACCACTGCAAACAGCACTGCCCCACCCAGGCACAGCAGGTCCCCCAGCAGCTGGTTCTTTCCTGCAAAAACAGCCCGTGTCTGCAGCCCGCAACTAACTAGCATACAGCAGTCTGAACATCTGTGATTGAGTGGCATCAACATAACTGAAAGAACGAAGACCCACCAGGTGCCCAACAACTTGTGAAATACCAAGAATAAAATGATAAAACAATGGCAAACAGCAAGAACAACATGTTTTAATCATAAAGACATGAAATAAGTGGCGTCTCATTCCATATAGTGTGAAAGCAACCAACCTCACTTAAAAAGGACAGGGCTGGACTGAACTGACAGTGGATCACATAACAGGACAATGGTGAGAATGAACTCATTGGTCATGTGGTCCAATCCCTACTTGCCTAATCCAATCATTTAAGGTCCAAACAATGCTATTAAATTAGGCAAACATAAAATATCAAAATCTCACACAAAGCTTCATGCACACAAAAACTCCTACTGTTTTTCCACACACACACACACACATGTTCACATCTGAGGCCACTGAACCTCAATCACTGTCACCTTCTCATTATCAAGAGGGCACATGACCCTAGTGCGATCAGTTTACCCTCACTGCTTGGGTTGTCACAATGCATCATCCAATTCGTGCTGGTGACCCGATGTCAAACATTACTGTGAAGAATACTGAAGGGAAAACATATCAGCATCTGACAGCTGTCTTTTGGCTTTTTACACTGCGCAACATACAGTACTTTGTTGTTCTGACTGTTCAGAGGAAAGTACTGCCTCCATCTTCAGAGTGACCAAACAGGCGCAGAATGATAGAAGAATAAGTGTTGATTATATGTGTGGGTTTGACAGAATTTGGCTGATCACAATTATGGAAGGAAAAGAGAGGTCAGACCTCGTCCTTAGCACACAGGAGATAACAATTCCAAAAACAGACCACAGCAGGACCTCAACCAACGGCAGATTTGAAAACAGCAGGACATCAGGGAGGTTGGCAGTGCTTAGCAATGCGCTTTACTCATGTGGGCATAGGTAATGAAATGAGACAGTACTGCTCCAAATGGCAAGACTACCGCGCTCTTGGAGAATGCCTGTGGCCTCTTGCTTTCGAGGAATGGATTTGGGACTTCCATAATCTACTCACAGAGAATTTGTCCTCTTAGCTATGGGTGTTAGTGTGCAACTAAATGTCTATCGCATCCTCTATGGGCCCATCCATGTGCCTTGATTTTCTGGCTAGGATATGGCATTGTTGAGCAACAGTGACTGTTGTGTTCTGCCATGGTCAATTTTATGGTTGGTACATCAGCAGTTGCAAAGGAAATCATTAATCCTGGTCCCAATGGTGTCACCAATATGCCCAACATACATGTCACCATTCATACATGATGATGTACATAACCAATCTGTCAGCATAGCTACACCCTGTGTTACAAGAGTAATGAATGTAATGCTTGTCTTCAGGTAAGCACCCACAAAGCACGTACTCTGCATGAATCATAAATAACGGTACTATACAGTATGTACAGTTTAATTGCTCCATGCCACTCATCTGCAGATGACGGTTACAGTTGAAACATGTTGTGAGAATAAACATAACAAAGAGAACAGCAGTTCCAACAAAAAGGGTACCATGCATGTTTGTATATTTGTGAATAAGCACAAAGGTATGTCACAATTAAAAATGCTATGTTGCTATATTGCAATGCCGCTGACTTTTGGCCTAGATCATCTTTGATGGGATTGGTTCCAGTGAACCAATCCAGTCATCTTTAAGATGCAGGCAGGATGTTCCTCCAATACATCAGAAGAACCAGAGATCAATAAGCAGTGTAAAAACCCAAACAACAAGCATCATTTAAACAATAATCACTCCAAAAACCTAAAAACTTACATCAGAATCTGTGGACAGACTTCAAACTTGTAATTTAAAATGTAGCCAAAGTATGTCACAAAGTACTGCTGCCAAAGGGAATGTTTTAATCCGACAACAGCTTGTTGGATCATGCCCAAGAACAAGGAACCATATCATGACCATGAAAAAGTTAATTTAGTGATTTCATGATTTGTGTCGTGGTACACCTTCAAAATGCATGAACTGGATTAAATAAAAATATTTGCATGCAAGTGCACAGCAAACGGCAGTAAACTGTCGCATGTTGACGGAACTTACCACCCGTCAGGCTGCGTCCATCGTCAATGTCTGCCCACACCAGGCAGCCGACACCCATCAGACAGACACTGACCCCAACAATGTGCACAATCTTATAGCGCACTTTGAGTAGCAGACAACTCAGCGCTAGAGCAGCTGTGACAGACACACAGTCCAACAGCTGAAAGAAAAGTTGCAACCTAGAGCCCCACAGATGCAAACATAACACTATAAGTGATCCTTAATTAGTTTGCTACTGCTCTCTGAACTGATTGGGTTACATAGCATCAAATGGACTGATGACAGCAGATGAAAGCAAGTGTGTTCAAAACCCTTCCGTGCTAGCCTCTGTGCAGCATACTGAGTGCATTTTAGAGTACTTTAAATGTAAAACAGGGCCTGAGGTAGCATAGTGGTTAAGGCGCTGCACTACTAATCGGACGGTCCCGGGATCGATTCCCGGCGGTGTCACTGGGGATTTTTTCCGTGGTACCCCCGACAGAACCATGTGCCCTTAGGTCGACTCAGCCTCTGAAAGTGAGTACCAGGGATTTCTCCTCGGGTAAAGGCGACCGGTGCGTTTGGCTGACAATCTACCACCCCTGTAGTGCCGAAAGGTCAAGAAAATCTGGGGCCTTAACCTACCCGGAACCCCTTGGGCCACCTTGGCCTGTCGCAGGACACCTTTACCTACTTACTTAAATGTAAAATCCCTCCATCCTGGGCAGCATTTGGTGCTTAACCCTCAGAATCACTGGAGCAGTATGATATTAACCACATCTGGATGCAGAGAAGACAATCATTGGTACATCTGATCTGTCAGTTAGGAACATATCTGTTCCAGGATGACTGCTGCACATTTATGTTGTAATGAAGGCACTGTTCACACTGGTACAATTGCTGTTGCAACTGGTCTGACCAGCTGCACAGCATGTTAAGATACGTACATTTATATGTTGCTTATGTGCCCAGTGACATATGTGAACATTACTTTCTCCATACATCAACTACCAAATGCTGCACCCACACATTGTGGTTTCCTACCTTGCAGGACATGTGCTGAACATTATACATGTTGCTGCATACAGGACACAGTTACAGACATGACCTTCATATTTTTACATATTTCACACTCGTTTTTCCCGAACAGGTTAGAGCATAAAGACGCTGTTTGGAGTCACCTGAATGCTTGTGAGAGTTGTAAACTGGTGGGCAGTGACTAACAGGTAGTTGGCCTCGATATCGACCAGGGCGAGCAGCAGGTAGCGCCAACCTCTGCGTCTCAGCACAGAGATGATGCCGCGATCCCCCGAACGACAGGACAGCCATGTTGTGAACAGCAGGCATAGCAGTACATAGTGCAGGGTGCTCTGCCCTGTCACATACAACACTTTCAGCATGCAGACAACCACATTAGAACGTCAAGAACAGAAACCTAATGCAGGTAAGGATACTGCAATATTTGAGGTTCTCATTGAGGTGCTGATGAGAATTTGAATCTTCTGGGATGTGACACTACGTTGCTAAGTGGCTCCCAACTGTTCAAAGAACCATATTCCCTTCTTCATGAAGGGTCCAAGAAGATTACCAATTACCCTTGAAGATGAAGGCACCACAATTCTCTGAAGTACTGGCAGCCACTTACCCAGTGACACAGCATCGCATTCCAGAGAATTCCCAGCCTCAAGTCAATGTTAATCAGTCACTGCTCACCTGTTGGTAGGCCAACCTGGTACCATGTTGACAGACAGTAGTTACAGACTGCCATGAAGCAAAGTACCAGTGACATTACTTGTCCAATCACCAGTGCCCTCCATACAGGCCTGCCAACACACCACCATTGTGTTACCTCTCATATTATGGCTGGAGTACACTAGAATTGTTTGGCTCATTTTGTGCATCACACAGTCATCTGGATATGGTGCTGGCAGGAATGAACCCCGTGACTGCGACAGGATATCTGACTACAGTGTGTGAGGGCACTAACGAGAATGCAGGTGTGAATAAACACCTCCTTCACACTGGACAGATGTTACCTGTCTTGTTTTATCCAACAGAGAATTCATCTCTACAGACATTTGTCATTTGGTTTCAAGTAATTTCATTTTTGGATAAGCTGCATCAATCCACGTTTCACCTAAACAGCAGTATCAACATGATGCATGAAACCATTCAGTGTCTTGACAGAACCTTCTGTCTCACAGTATAACATGGTTCCTTGTTGAAAACAGCTAAAATTTGGTAATTCACACAAAGTCAGACAGCAGAATATTCCCTGACAACAGTCACAATGCTGTTAGTAGCTCAGAAAATACAGTGTCAAACAGTAAGGTGATTAGTTAATAATAAACTGGAAAGGATGTGGAAGGAGACTGTGATTGCCTAATTTGAGATACTGTACTGGCATTTGTCAGGACAGATTGAGGGGAAAAACAGAAAACCTCAGCAAGGACAGCCAACCACACACACACACAAAGTGCACAAGTGGCAGGAAGTGACAAATGATAGTTGTCAGATAAAATAATGTCACTGTACAAGTACACACAACTTGAGAACTTTTAGGTATTCATCGTGAAGGTCTCATGGGTGTAACAGGTGACCGAATGGAAACAGACACCTCAATCCTTGGGGCCCATGACTGACAGCTCAGACGGTGGGCAAGCTGGCAAAGACACACTTCAGTTGGCAACACAAGATACCAGTGCAGTATCAGAAACCAATCACAGGACTGTATTGTGATAAAACCCAGAAAAACACAACGTATATGCAACCTGCTTCATAGCATCCAATGTTAGTCAGGATCCTTCATAAAAGACACTTAAAATACAAACATTTACACCTGCATATAAATGCATCCCTTGAAAACCTCTGTTCATGGAAAAACATCCTGATTACTGGATTGAGGATTTTGATCCAACTTTCAGCAGCACACTTTCCAATACTCATTATCAGTCATTGGTGTCACCAAGAGATTCAGTTCATACCTCACAGAAAGCACAGTATGATCTAAGTAATAAATAAAAATTAAGTTTGTGCCCCACAGAAAACACAGCCTAATATAAATTAGAAATAAAATTCAGTTCATACCTCACAGAGAACATGGTACAATATAATAACACACAAAAATTCAGTTTGTATCTCAAAGAAAATCCAGTCCAGTCTAAATAAGAAATATAAATCTATTCCATACTCCATATAAAATAAATCCCGTCTCTTACATAATGACCAGCTCATGAAAGTTGTTTAGGGAAACAACCACCTTTGACTGCAAAAATCATCCAAACACATAAATATACTGTGTGGGTGAAATTCAGGGCTTTCAGAGTAAAGCAGGTGGTATATATAGTTACCGCCATACTCTAAAGGGTCAATGAAAACCTACTAAACTCTGCTAATGTACGAACACGGCAATGCATATGATTTGTGGACTGCCTCTTCATTTGTCTTGGGGGGGGGACTGTGTAACCTATAGGTGATGAGGGGTGAACCAACATCAAGTGCTTAGTCAGTGCTGTGTAGCTCAATATAAATGTAAACACACTATGGGAAAACGCCGGAACCTAACCAAATCAAGCTTGACTGAAACCAAGGGTATGCTCACGCCCAGCTGGAGATGAAAATATTGTCATGGACTCGTAAACACTATTCACAGTGCCGGCTTTTGTGGCACTTGACAGCAGCTCATTTTACTTTAAATATGTTCAAATATTCATTGGAAGAATGTCCCCATTCATTTGAGCCCTCTGTGGCATGAACGTGGCCACTGGTCGCTATGTTCACATCTAAATACATGCAAAGACTGCCATAATCGTGAGCGTATCCATGGTATGAGTGAACCTTCAGGGATGTTAATACGTTGCTCAGTCACGAACTGACAACTCATCGTAACATGACCTGTTGGTGATGATGAGGGTAAGGAGCCCAGGGCTGTGTCTCGAGGCGACGACCCTAGGCATTGGCTGGTAGGAGCCTGCATAGGAAGGGCCAGTTGCCGGTACGTCGTACGACAGGCTGGATGTGTCTATCTCAACGCTGGAATCCGAGTGATCGTTGGTCGTGGCAGAGCACTCCACCAGAGACAGCTTCCTGCTGGACCTAGGGACCGGAATATCCACCAGGCTCAATCTGCGGAACGAGGTAGGGGCAGACGTAGACACGGGCGATGAACGTCGCACTGTAGTCGGGACAGGGGCAGACATGCGCCGGATAAAACGCTTATCTGAAAGGGGCGTCAGGGAGCTAGCACGCGGGTAAGACGCCATCGCTGGCGCAAAACTGTTCCGCAATTAAATCGCAACTGGGCTGAAGTCTGGTACCCTCAATTAGCCATGCAAATCCGCAGCACGTGTTAGCGAGGAGAGGGCAGCTCATGAATAATATTTTTGCGCGTAACTCAAGAAGCGCAACCCTAAGCTTATACCTCAGTAATACATACCATCTTCCCAACTCCGACAAGTATTTATTGGATTTCTCAAATATTCCGTCACCGGAAAAACCTCCCGCACCGTTCCGAACAGACATATTAACTGAGCCCTCGGCCATTACAGCAAATATGTTTTTCCTAGCGCCGTGTGAATTTCAGAATCCCGTTGGCTGAATACATTACAATGCACCAATCACAATCACTGTCTCAGTGCATTAAAACCATGGATCAAAACTAACATCCGACTGATACCATAACATTTCGAATATTCGCATGTTAGATGTAAGGGTACGTCCAGTGGTATTGGCTACCCTGATAAAACTCAAAGTTGTGCAACTTGTTGCATTAAAAATACCAAAACTGGCACTAAAAATACCACTTACCTGTGCCACCGTGTAATGAAGTTTCTACATTGTGTCACTGTCACTTATCATCCGTGCCGACTTCTGATACATAATCCGTGCTGCGCACCATTGGGAGTGATCTGTGATTGGGATAGTAACTAGGAAGTGATTTTATGCGTCACGGTCACCTGGGAAGGTTATAATTTACGTCTTATTTAGCAAGCATGTGTAGTGACGATTGGCTGTAGTTGGTGAATTCAAAATAAATCGAATATGGTTGAGCCAATTTTTGACTATCAGTTTCGATTAATACTCATAGGCGATAGCACTGTCGGAAAAAGTTCTTTATTAAAGTACTTCACGGATGGGAAGTTTGCTGAGGTATGTGATGGTAATCAAGTGAGTCATTGTACAGTTTTAGCATACCAATTGACCATCTTTAAATCTGACTGTCCAGCTTTCAGATCCAACAGTTGGAGTTGATTTCTTTGCACGTCTGATTGAAGTGAAGGATGGAACTCGCATAAAGTTGCAGTTGTGGGACACGGCAGGACAGGAAAGATTTCGGTACGCAGTTTTGGTTTACTGTAATGTCGTAGGAGGCGCACAGTTTTTGCTCTCGTATTGTATCAGAAATTGTGTAACATTGTACACTGATGTTCTACATCTCCCATGCAACAGTCTAATGTACACAAATTGACCACCAACTCATTGCATAGTGCACCTAGTTGGTGGTAAATTTGTGTATATTGTACATCGAATTTGTATATTTTCTGGTAATAGTAGTAATAGAGATGAAGATGGGTGGAGCATTAATGGAATGATATTGATGAGGCAACAAAAGTACTTGTAGACAAACCTCTCCAAAAGGAGTGTCACTTTGACCACATATCCCATCAATGAAATGAAACTGACAGGGGAAAGGTGAAGTACTCAGAGAAAAGCTTGTTCACTGTTGTCAATGTAGGGTCATTATTTTGTTTGACAAGTGTCTGTTGCCAGTACCTGTTGGCTCATTTATCACATTAATGTAGGTTACACAGCTGACTGCCCACACACACAGCAGAGTAGTAGCAGAAAGTGGCAAACAGTAGTCATATAAAATAAATACCATATATTTTGGACTTGTGGTGGAAGAACATACCTGTCTTCATTCAGAATCAGTAAAAATCTGTATAAGTTTGAGTCCTATGCTGACCTACTGCAATGTATATACTTGCAGGTCCATAACCAAGTCATATTACCGCAACTCGGTTGGGGCCTTGCTGGTGTATGATATCACAAACCGCTCGAGCTTTGAACACATTCCACTGTGGATGATGGAAGCTCGCCGCCACATTGAACCCCATCGGCCTGTGTTTGCCCTGGTAGGCTGCAAGTTGGACTTGGTGTCGTCAGGCGGACGGCGTGAGGTCACCAGAGAAGAGGCACGAGCATTTGCAGAGCAGAACGGCATGCATCATGTAGAGACATCAGCTAAGACCGGTGCGAATGTAGAGGAAGCGTTCCACGCAGTGACACAGGAGGTGTATACACGCATTCAGACGGGAGAGTACAAGGTTGAGGACGGGTGGGACGGTATAAAGACGGGCTTCCAGCGGCCTGGAGGGCTGGATTTTAACTTGGTTGAGGCAGAGCCTGCCAAATCCACATGCTGTTGAGATACATGATGGAATAGTCAAACAAGGTGCCTCTACCTGTGTGTAAATAGTGATGTGTGATAAATATTAGACATCACCAAGTCTTGCCTCCCCATGGGAACTGCCCCTTACCATATCAAGTATGATGTCATTAGATGCAGGATTGTTTGTTCATTGACCAACAGAACAGTTTGAGTGCATTTTTGTATTTCACCCTTGTGCTATGAAATGATGGCCATATTACAGTACACCCAGCTTCTCTACGTTACATTTGTGGCTGTACAAAGAATAAACAAGAACTGACAGAACTAAAATTAAAATGCCGCTTAAAAAATTTTGTATGTCCAGATTGCACAGTACAGGATTAAGCTGACCATTTGGTTTCTACTTTACTCATCCAAGACATTTTCTCAGTTTGTTTAGTAATTATTTTATGTAAGAACTGTCTGTTGCCACATAGAGTCAGCTCGTGTACCATATTAACATAGCCCAGACAACCATGCATGCATGACAGCGTTACAGATGATAGTTGTCAATGACTCCATACACATGTACAAATTGTGTTCATACAGGACAGCCTGCTTGACATAACAGAGTTATAAAGTTTAAATTATACAAACAGAATGTAATTCAGATCAAATGCTGTATGCATATAATGCCATGCCACTGCTTTGGGCCTGTCACATTCTGTAACTGTAAGAAAGTAAAAATGTATGGGGTTTTAAATACAGCAGGATCTTGGTGTTCATAATTAATTGTGACCAGTAAAACCATCATGAAGAATGGAATTGATTTGCCTTGTAAAATGGCCATTGGACTTCACGGTCTTTTGAAATACCAGTACTAAA
>JGI20166J26741_11817029_pt1 | contig 10077 bp, 3 predicted proteins | sample TergutCu122P5_FD_26741 | JGI IMG/M metagenome (IMG submission 26741) | reverse complement strand
ACCCCACAACCCCTACAGATTACCCCAGCACTACAAGAGGAATGTCTGTGAGCTCTCCTGTAGCTGTAAACATCGATATTTGTTGGTATATCCGACTTTTGAGCGTTACTCTTGTCTTAATTACGTGGGTACAGTGCGTCACTGGCAACCTTTCTGGTCAAGACAGAGTTTTCACTTCATATGCCAGTGTTGATATTTCAAACCACAATGAACTCCAGGGCAAGCGATAATCGTAGCAAGCAATGGCAAAGACATATTCGTCATCTGGGAAAAATGTGCAGTTGCAAAGTGTCTACGTATATATCGGTGTTTGTGGAGGGGGTACATTCTGGCTCCAGAATGAAACCCTGACTTTCAAGGGTCCTGCAGCCTAGCAAGCCACAGCAGTTAACTGAATAGGAATGAACAAAATTCCTCCAAACTTCGACACGCTGTTTGCGACTTATATATAAGTCATTCGGCTATTTAAAGGGCTCACTGTGCGACGTATATATTAGTCGTTCGGCGTTAAAGGGTTAAAAGATAATGCCCTTGTCCTTGCGCTGTAGATGCTTATACCGCATGTCAAGTTATGTCATGCTGTGATGATATGATTTTTAATTAAATAATATGTTGTACTAAGGTGGTAATTAACAATATAGCATGTGGTAAATAATGAATACGTTAAAAAATACTGTCAGCTGTTGCACTGGCTTGCTGAAAAAAGGCACAGGTTCTCCTGTAACCACTTCAGCATTCAAAGTTGCGGCACAATGTGAGACGGGCGTGAATTTATGGTCTGCAAAAAAATGGACCCAATAATCTTAGTTGCACTCATAGCACACTACCCATCAACCACATCATCATGTAGTGACATTTCATGGATTCACCCTCTGGTGCCAGAATTAAATGCCCAGTGTGATAAGGAGGAGACCGTAATTTAAGTGAAAGATGAATGAGGCCATTAATAACCATTATCTGTACGTGACACTAGGTGTCCATCCAAAAGTTAACATGGGAAACCTGGTAGCCTGAGAGTTCACATATTCACTGAGAACAAGCCCATGGTTCATCACTAAACAGAATGAGTGCGGCATCTGTTTCCCCATTATGCACTGCAAGAAGGTGCCTCTTCACAGAATGTAGTCTTGCTTCAGGATGTTTGTTGTAGAGTTTGTGAACCACAATTGTCTTCTTGGATTTAAATACAGCAGTTTTGAGTCTCCGTTGTGTTTGGAACAGTTGCATAGGGAAACTTTGTTCTTAATCTACAGTTGTATTGAGGGTCAGTTTAAAGCAGTATTAAGAAAGGTAGTAAAATACACATTCCTTTTACTGTCTGGATGAATTTCTAATATTTAAAAATGACTGATAACCACATTACCTTCTATGTTTAGTGGACTAAGAGTAGCATTTGAATACTTTGTACGAAATGCTTAGTATTGTACTAGTCCTGTATAGGTGAGCTTTTTACGACTTATTCCACATCCTATTGTCACTTTGACCAAATTTTTTATCCGTGGAATGTATAATATGTATGTATGCATATATATAAATGTTCATAACGGAAACAGAGAAATAATGCATGTGGAAAATGTCAGATATTGGCCTACGTTTCAGTATATGTTTCTTCTTTTTATTTTTCAATAACCTTAGAATATGACAGTTTACTTCTATCAGTAGACGGTAGGTTACTGCTCCGTGGGAACCATGAGCAGCAAGATTTTATTTTTGAGGACTTCTGAGTCAAACATTCTGGATTTCATTTAGCCACTAATACTTAAATTTCACAGCTCATACAACTGTTTCCATCTTATTTGTTCAAAGTACCAGTAAGTCTGATATTCTTCTTGTAATGTTTAGACCTGAAGATAGAGGCAGCAGACCCCTCTGCAATGGCATTAGTCTTTATAGATCAGTGTGGTATAATATCATGTAAGACTTGAATCTCATGTTTGAAGAACATCAAGTGACAGAAAGCTTGCACAAGAGTGAATGCTGTATGAACAGCTGATTTCTTTTGTAACTGGAATTTAAAACCATTAACAGATATTTTAGTTAATCCCATTACAATTTTCATGGAGGGAGTGGTCTACTAGAATACCAGAGTTTGGGGAGAAGAGAGTCTTGTTTAAAAAAAAATAAAAACTAGATTTCACACAGCTGTTTAATATTTAATTGTTGAAGTACGTTAAAATATAAGGGTTTAAAAGACAGCTGGAAATATGTCATAAGATTCGTAGAAAGCTTTTGTGATAAAATATAAATCTATAACATACAAAAGAGCATTAGGTGTTATATTGTTTGAAAAAATACTGTTTTACATATACATCATGAAAATTCCTTTCCTCCCAGAAGGAATGATTTCAATTTCAGAAACATAATTACCTAATACAAAGCCTCTATTGTATCAACTAATCTTGGAAGAAACGTGTTTCCTTTACTGACATTATATAGTAATTATTATGGTACATTAAGCAAATTACGGCTTATAAAGTTCAGGCACTTTGATCAAGCTTTGTCTTTAGGTACACAAAGGACATTCATAGATTCATATTCTTAAAATGAGTTTTCGAGGTGGACATGTAGATATGACATCTGGGGAAAATGCCATGTCAGCAGTCTTCATTTCAGAAAAACTAGTGCATTGTAAATGTATTCAGTCTTCCTGTTAAGGCATCAAAGAATCACATCTGTTTAATTTCACACACTTTTTACCCTGCTGTGTGTATTTTCTGCTATATCCTGCATTTGTGATATATTCTGTGTATCTTTGTGGTACACTTTATAACTACTGATACCTGACATCCCACAAATACTACAAAAAAAAGTTCTTCTGTCCCATAACTCCTAGTTTACAATACTGCCTTGAAATAACAGTCGTAAAGATTTAAGACAAATAATATTTCAGAGATGATTTGATGTAAAAAGGATTATTTTTGTATGTATGAGGCATTTATAAGCTTATTCAAAGTCCATTGACATTTTGTCTAATCTCAATAATTGTATTGAAATGTACTGAAAGTCAGGGCTACCATACATCCTCTCTTCCCCAGCCATGATCCCTTTTTTGACACAAATATTTCCATCCAGGCAGGTTTTCTAAATTTGTAGAAATGGCCAGGTTTTAGACTGTTCGGTATTTTTTAAAGCATTCATGTATTTTAATGATACTGAAAAAGCAAAACAATAAATAAATACTTCTACTGCTTGTTTTAAGAAATACATAATTGTAATATATCAGCATATTCAAGCATTTCAGAAGTTGGACTTTTGAATGTCTCAGAAAACTGTGTGTATTCTGAACCATTTGTACTTGGTGTAAAACAGGCTTAAAGATTGTCAGCCCCCTGAATTTCATACCCATTAAATTTAAAGAACTATTAGCAGAGAAAGGTTGAGATGGACTTTTATTTAACAAAATTGTTACTATTTATGTGTCCTCTTTTATAATCTCCTGTTTCACTCACATGTATTGCATGTATTACATGACGAAAAGAGGACATTTCCATTTATTGACCACAAAAAAAGTTTTTGTGGTCAATAAATGGAAATGTCCTCTTTTCGTGTGATGGATATATGATTACCCTAGTGAAATTGTCCTACAACAAGCAATACATTTTATTACAGAATGTACCATATGCCCGGGTCAGAGTATTTTCAGTCTCATATTCACAAAATTATAATTATTACATGCTATTGAAATTATTATAGCATGGAAGCTATTGAGTGTAAAGGTTTAATAAAATGTATATTAACTTTTATTGGCAGTGCATTGCACTACTGCTAATGGGGCATACACATGGTCCAGGTGGCCAAGCATTGTATTGCTTATATACTACGACCATTTTCTCGCATTAACATTTGCCACCCTCCCTGCAGCACTAGGGATTTAAAATGTACTAGATGGTGACAACAAAGGCGATAATTTATAGGTCTATGCATCTGCCATTATCCTCTCTCTCGTCATCAGAACAAAATGTTGTCTTGTAAAATTTGGTTCATGTTCCTAATGTTGGCTTATCATTACATCTACAGCTTAACATTACAACATGCATGCAACTATATATACAGTATTGGAATCATAATCAGTTCCCTGTATTAAACTGTAATACAAGTCTGGAATGCTATGAACCAAATGTTCTGTTTTGACCACATTTACTTGCTCAATAACAGTTCAGTAATGCAAGAATCAAAACATGGGTGAACAAACAAGTTTATCTGTGACTCTTAATAATAAAACTGTATTAGTTGCTGTTAGCTGAATTTCTGACCAGCTCTCTCCAACTATGTTCTGGGTGAAATTTTATGACATAATACAGAGTATGTTCTGAAGAATATGCTAACATACTGTAACAGTTTTACAAACTTATGACAACAACACTAATACATTTTATTGCCCTGACACAGACTATTCATGATTTCAGTAGTCTTTTTCTGTTTACAAGTATCTGAGTTGGTAATTTTTTAGTTTTAGAACATGTATCCAGTGTACAGGAAAGTGGTGTGGCATGTCTCAGTTCTCTCAAGTGGGATCACTTTCCCAGATGTATAACTAAGTATGTCAATCAGTTCAGATCTTGGTAGTTTTGTGATTAATAGTTTTTTTTTATCAGCAACATACAAAATTCAAAAACATTTAGATGTGTCAACATTTTCCATTCTCTCATCCTCCATGTAGCATAAAAAGACACATTCTATAAACCTTCTCACGAATATCACATTGTATAAAAAGCATTCTACACTGTTTGAAACTCTTATCAGTGGTAGCCATAATTAGAAATATTTTATTATTTAATAAAAATTAATAAATTAAAATTACATGAAAATCATCATCACAAATCTTAGGTCATGGATGGAAACTCATTACTGTCACATAAGACACTTCTACACTACTTCTACTGTATGCTCCTTATCAAATTATATTTCACAAAATGTGTTATTATTCTACAGTCTTATATTCAAAACACTCTGTACTTATTAAATGGTGTGTCTGAAGCAATATAAGTACTAAAATATTGTAACAAAATCAAGGTGTGTTTAATTTGGTGCATAAGATAAAAATAAGTTTGATTTTATTTGGCATGATTAAAATATGTGTAATGGAGTTTTATTAAAAGTATGGCATACAGGAATAATTTTCGTTATCAGTAAATGCTTTGGCAACCAGTAATGTATGTAGCTGATTTATACTCCTTATACTTCTCATAATTCAAGTATCATAATCATTTGGTACATGAAATAAGTATAATAGTTTTATGAGGTACTCTCTATCATAAGTACAATCCCATACATGAATAATGGGGGCATGATAGTACAGCTTTATGCACATTAGTATTTTCCACTTATCATTTCTGTTAAACTACATTACCAACAAATCCACTGCTTACTAATTCACTTTGTACCAGAAAGCCTTGGAGTGCAAATTCCTAGAGAACCTCTCTTGCTGGACACACTGAACTTCAAACATATAAATGTTAGTAAGATCCTAATTGCACTTATGACTAAATATATATATAATTTTCCCTGTTCAGAACTACTCAGCAGTTAGCCTAATATGTTAACGTTAACATATACACAATCATTTGTTCTACTTAAATTAAGAAGACCAAAATAACTTCAGTAAACTGCTGAAAATACCTGATGTCAACAGACAAGGAAATATGGCAGTCAGCTGTTCTCAAACATTAGTTATTCTCCAGTTTCCTTTCAGTCTCTGTCAACTTTGTTGAAAGAGGTCACAGTATAATAGTATTATCTTTCTTTACAATAGGAATCAAACAATATGGAGTGACTAACTCTAATGATACAAATTGATTCCACTTGTGATGCACTGTAATACTACAAATACCATGCCAGTGAATGTGCAATGGAATTGTCTACCCACAGAAAGCGACAAAGAACCTTTAACTGCTAATCCATGTGATTTGTTACACATCCATGATACATGCCTTCTACGAACATTCACAGTTTCAGTTATGTATATAAAACAATTAAAATAAGAAACAAAGTATGTCTATAGTTTACAATCAACCCCGCCAGTGCAGGATTAGATATGTCAAACTTCCAATGTACCAGCCACATGATCGCAGTTTATCTTCAGCTTCTTTAATCAGGTTGCATTGTACAGTGTGTTAATTACTGCAACTTCCACTGCATTTCTGTTTAGGCTTGGCAGGTGATGTTGTTGTTGTTGGTTTCAGTGCTGTAAGTAATAAGATAAAATACTACAGGACATAATTTCTGGTAGGGTGTCATATGTGAGATATGACTCATGCTATAAGGCTTGAAGGACAGATGAAGTAACATGCATTTCAGCTGAGTTTGAAAAGTATAATTCTCTGTAAAATTTAAAAACATGGTTGACTGCTTGATACATCGAATAATGATGCAGCTGATTTTCAGGCTGCTGATAAAAGATAAATTAGATCTGACATTCAAAACTGTTCTCTTCTGGAATGTGAGGCCATGCAGATTGGTAGGCAGGTAACATCAAACTACAAGGTGTCACATCCCAGCAGAAAGCATTTTCCACTTTCAAGTGAGTCATCCCTGTTGTGCTGTATACAGTTTCAAACAGGTAGAGTAAAGTCAAACACAACTTTAATGTGTTATTGCTAAGGTGTTTTTATTCACATAGCATATCTTAGAAACAACTACATGTTTCGGCCTTTCTTTAGGCAATGATCAACCCGATGATGGCCTAAAGAAAGGCCGAAGCATGTAGTTGTTTCTAAGATATGCTATGTGAATAAAAACACCTTAGCAATAACACATTAAAGTCATATTTGACTTTATTCTACCTGTTTATAACAGCACTTTTCACATTCACTGCCATGAGATCTTCATGTTTCATATGGTCATATTTTTATTTATATGTTACTTACATTGTGTACAACTGTATACTCTGTATTGTGAATGCAAAATGTTTACTGATCAGGGACTTCTGGTTATTGCTAAATATGCATATGCTTAACATGGTGGAATCATTCTAACTGTAAAGGCCAACAAGAGTACGCAATGCCTTATGGAGAACAACCATAAGTTTTACATTAAAAGCTACTGCCTTAAGTCAGCTGACCTGTTAATATAAATGTACATTTAATATATTGCCAAAGTATACATAAAAGATCTGAATGTTCCTAGTCTCTAATGTGTTGTACTGTGCCAAAGGCAGGATGATGTAACAGACTGCAGTTGTTCTTCATTGTAAAGTTTAAGTTCAATTGAAGTAACAATACATGAAATGTTACAGAGGTAAAATATATGTTGTATGTCCATAGTAATTTGCGTGCTGTAGGCCACACTCTTAACTGTTCTAGGAAACATCATACTTCCTTGTTCAGCATTCCATTGTCTACAGTTTTAAGCACATTTGCAAAGTTGCAAAAGGTGTTAGCTTTCTCATGCCTGTCTGTGAGTCCACATGGTTCAATCTGGCTCCCACTTGACAGGCTTTTTTTGAAATTATATAATTGGGAGGTTTTACTAACATCTGTCCAGAAAATGTAAGTTTGGTTCCAGTCAGACAAAAATAAACGGCCCTTTGCATGTAGACCTACATACATTAATGACTACTGTGATTACTAACATTATCAACATTGCCAGTGTGTGTGTGGTTGGTATGGTTACTGTGATACCATCAATGCTGTGGTTCCTAATGCTGTGCCTGATATTCTGGTTACCATACATTATGTTCCTGTGGTTACCTTTGCTACATAGTGTTAATTGTGAACATGCAAGAATTGTTTTTCTCTGCATAATTTCCTATCTTGTTTCAGCTTATACTTATTTCCTAAACAGAACAATTTGAAGAAGTGCTCACCTTATCATATACAGAACCTACACATTTGGTAAACCACATAACACATTTCTTTAACCCCCCTCCTTTTGTAACTGTAATAAACTTGATGTCACATCCAGGAGTGTCAATCATACGGTATGTTGATGTATATACTGTGTTCAATGTGTCATTTTGGTACTTGGACAAATGCAGCTAATAGGCAAGGTCTAACTGTGATGACCTTAATGGTTGGTACATGTGCCCATTTTCTACCCCTCTAAATCATGTTTTCTCTTGGTACATACGGTGAAGATGGAAGTATTCAACTTAACCACAGATATGCAAAATAAAACAGAACTCTTACTTACTGACCAAGTCGGAGCCTATTGTTAGTTTATTACCAGCTGCCTCTTTTTCCCGACATACAGAACTATCAAATGCCAAGCTGGCCATTCTACAGAACAGCTCAGATATTCCATCACCAGTACGTGATGACACTGCCCAGAATTCAGCTCCCATATGTTCTGCCATTCGCACTGCATGACTCTCCACTTCTGAGAATGCTGTTCTTGTCTAATTAAGCATACCATATGCATGAAACCAAGGGCAGATGTTAGTTCATCTACTGACTAAATGAGAATAAATTTGAATTATTCCTTTTTAACTCAGATATACATAAATCCTGGGCAACTTAATTTTGTATAGTGGCATCTAATATTGTGGATCCTCATTGTAGAATGTGCTTCATATCAACCTTCTGGCATGTACAGTTTTGTGGTGGCTGCTAGATTTTTGTTAATTTTGTGTACCCTTGGCATAACTAATGCCATAGAGGGCACTTAAATTAATTAGATCCATAATATTGGAATACTATCATCAAAAAGACTGAGAACCACCTGTTTCACTATATTTTTGTATTACTTTAAATCAGCAGAGAGAATTAAATGTATGAGACATAAATGTTGGCACATTACATTGTAATTATTTAGTCTAAGTCTGACTTGGGCTTGAACAGGTAATTTACAACAGTAAAAATACTGACTGAAATTTTCTTTATTCAGAGAAGTTACATAACACAGGAAGGAAGGATATATTAAGATAAGTTCAAGAATTTAATTAGAAAAGGTAATACTTCCACTCTGATCAGAAAGTACTGTTGACATATTTCCTAACAGCCATCACTGGTATTTGCTGTTCTTGACGACTTTTAACTATCACATGTTTTCTCGTCTCTGTCTCATATTTTTAGACCTGCCAATGACATTATCCTGCAGTCAAAGTGCGCCAGGATGAGACGTGTTAAAACTTGTAATTTATATATCCAGCTCATACTAATTTTTCTCTTTCCTTATCTATTTGTGGTACAGGTCAGTTCCATATACATCAGTTTTCCATGTATCTTAGATGAGCCACAAGATTATGACTCCTATGATTGCCTTATTATTATACATTCTGCACTGGTATGAATGTAAATAACTCGCCCTTAATTGCTTTCATTTAGCTTAAATATCACCTGATTTTCACATGTCAGTAACACTTTACTCTATGTCCTGGATATGTTACATATTATTCCATTATTGCATCTAATGCAGCATTTTTCTTAACAAACTTCCAGTATCCCCCTCCAGGGAAAAAATAATAAGATTTTTGTGGCCACATTCTATATGAGTACAGCAATTCTATGTCAGCTGTGGAATCAAAATATTCATGTTTGCCAACTGTGGTATTTGTCTTAGTGTGCTTTTTAATTTATGTACACACAAAAAGAGCCAGTGGCTTGCACACCAGCATGGCCAGATCCACTATTGTGGCCAGTTACATCCAGCCTACAGCCTCACACTATATTTATATAAAGGGAGGGGTAAAGGGAACCCCATAACAGGCCCAGGAGGACCCATAGGGTGAGTGGAGGTATAGCTCAACTCTTTCTTAACCTCGGCACTAGAAGGGGGGGGTCAGAATCACGCCCCGGCCGCCTTTAAACCCGGGAAATACCCGGTACCCATTGTACAGGAGGCTGAGTGGGCCCCGGAGCCGGTCTGGATAGGTGCGGAAAATCTCGCCCCACTGGGATTTGATCCCCGGACCTTCCAGCCCGTAGCGAGTTGCTATACCGACTACGCTATCCCGGCTCACATATTTATGTAAAGATAATTTTAATATAGGGCCGGGTAGCGTAGTCAGTATAGCGACTGCCTATGGGCTGGACGGTCCAGGGATCAAATCCCAGTGGGGCGAGATTTTCCGCACCAGTCCAGACCGGCCCTGAGGCCCACCCAGCCTCCTGTACAATGGGTACCGGGTCTTTCCTGGGG
>JGI20166J26741_11816918_pt1 | contig 10078 bp, 3 predicted proteins | sample TergutCu122P5_FD_26741 | JGI IMG/M metagenome (IMG submission 26741) | reverse complement strand
GGGGGGGTGCTGGATTCTGTTCTGGCAGAAGGCAGTATTCTGGATCCCTGTTATGTGATGTGGGATGTAACATTGCTAATAATTGTAGGGAGGGCCCTGGCTGATTATCTATGCTGCTGGCATTCAGTCTATAAAATTTACTCAAAGATTTTGAAGATTGTGTAATAAGGGTTAAAGGGTGACAGATGACAGTATAGTGGAGCACATTCAGATAATTAGGATTATGGTGATGTTTACATTTGATATATTCAGGTACACAGAAACTGACTATAGGGGTCTCTGTTGACTCCTTCATTCTGATTTAGTGATTGTAACCCTGAGATGAAATTGTCACCAGGTAAGAGCTTTTGTGTATCATGCATCTCTGCATTGATGATTGTGGAATGTTTCAGCTTTCTGTTCTCATTGGTGGGGCTATACTATGTGAATCGCATCTCCCAGCAGACCCACACTGTGTCAGTACCTTCACAACCTGTACCAACCAAGAAAAAGAAGTAGGGAGGTAAGCTTATTGAAAAATGGTTTTTCTGTATGCATATTCACCTACCTTCATACATCACATCATGGAGCAGAGTGTTTCATCTGGTAAAAAAATTCTTGTCTGTTACAGAACCTGCAGGTTCTTAACTGTCAAGTACAGGCCACTAGCAGGCCCTCCCTTGACACAGATGAATTCAGTCCACATTCTCTCACCTTGCACATTTAAGGTCCATTTTAATATCATTCTTTCATTTTATTCATATTATGGAGAGAAAAAAAAGTTCCAAAAGCCGAAATCAAACACAAGACTGTTCTAATATGCATAGTTCTGTTTTTTTTTGTTCCCCCCCCCCATATTGTGTATGTGTGGTTGATGTGATGGTTTCAAGACAGCTCAGATTATATAACACTGAATGGCAGGAAGATGTGTGTTTTTTCAACAAATTCATCACCTGGAAAACTGGGGGTGATCTTCAAATTGCACACAGGGGAACATGTTCTCTACAGGTACTTTCCTGGAAATTAAAGATTGTGAGGACATCATTGTATGTTTGAGTAAATAGGGTGAATAATTGTCACACATTTGTGACCCTCTATACCACACTGTACTGTTTGGCCATTTGTACACATGACAGAACTTCAGAAACACTGAACAGATTTTTGTGAAATTTGATGTTGAGTTCTACTAAAATGTGTCAAACCATGTCAGTTTGCATTGACATAGGATAAATTTATGAACTGTTCATGTAAAGACTTAAGTGCATTTGTGTGGGAATTCTGAATGACCTCACTAAGTATTATTGGAGCAAAAAATGTTTCAAATAAAAGTATATTTCATCCATTAGTGTTACTTGTGATCTTTTATATCAGTAAACTTTGTACATACACAAAGATTATTAATGTCTGTTATTGTAGGTAATAATCAAACAGTGCTTCTCCCAACCTGAACTTCTTGTTCAATTCTAAATTTGAAACATTAAAAAAGATGTTTGAAATTTGAAATTTCAAGTGGAAAAGAAATAAAAATAAAAATTACATGAGAACGGCTGGTAACACAATTCAGAATGTAATGTAGTACATAATAGCACAATAACAATAATATTGTACTAGCAGTTGTTAAAAACAATATCATTTGTAAGGTATGAGATCTTATTACCATTAAAAAAACAAACATGAGATAATGTAACATTTCCTCAATATAGGAAGGATATTCAGAAAGTTGTGGTTGTATTTTTACTCCCAGACAAGGCATCAAAATACAGCACAACAAAATGTATTTCAGAATGTGTACTCTGAAATACATAATTTTTCCACATAGTCTCCCTGTTGTTGGATACAAAACTGCCAGTGGTCAGCAAGTTTTTTGAACCCATGGATTTAGAATTATTCAGGATCTCTTGCAGCCATTTTCTTATAATAGCTTGAAATTTGTAATCACATGTGAAATAAATTTCCTTTGAGATATTCTTGAGAGATGCAAATAACCAGAAGTCAGATGGTGCCATGCTGTAGAGGGTGTGGAAAAACTTCAAATCTGGTGTACTCTATCACTACTGAAGTGGCAGCACTAGTGTGGGGTCTGGTGTTGTCATGTTGAAAGAGCATCTGTTTTTGTCTCCCCCACAAACATGACTGATTTGTTGTTTCAACCACTGTAGGGTGTTAATGTAATAGTTGATTTTCTTCAATAAGTTCTTTTGACATTCAATACATGAGTTATGGTAGCAGGATTTCCAGATTACTGCTGGTCTCTCAGATCCAAATTTTTACCACTGTCCCTTGACTTCTCACCCTACAAGGCACAGAAATTATGTCCACAGTAGCTTCACCATAAAAGTCCAAAAATCACTGGTGAATTTTGGACAGGATACAACACAAACCAATATGCTTACCAAGCCGTTCCCCACAGCAAACTGAAGGTCAAGGAACAATGGACTATTTCAGACAAGTTCACCTCAGAGTCACACCACTTGTGCAATATACCTTTGCAGACGCAGTACTTTCTGCACACCCCTCATATTTTCACACCACTTGTGCAATATACCTTTGCAGATGCAGTACTTTCTGCACACCCCTCGTATTTTCACACCACTTGTGCAATATACCTTTGCAGACGCAGTACTTTCTGCACACCCCTCATATTTTCACACCACTTGCGCAATATACCTTTGCAGACACAGTACTTTCTGCACACCCCTCATGCTTTTATAAGACATAGCATGATGATGGCATCAAAAGCCAAGCCATGTAGCACCTTATTTAAACTGTAATAAAATAAACCACAAATCACAACTAAAAATTTTGATCATTACAACAAGTGTTAGCCAGCGTTGGCAATCTTCTGGTAATACAAAAAACACCAAATACTTGGGAGGTTAGTGGCAACATTAAGTTCTGTTGAAACAATTGAGATCTCATTTTGCACAATGGGTAATAATTCATAAGGTTTCATGTTTTTGATACAATTTTTGTAGTTATGTATACTCCAGGTGTCCCAAAAGTATGCAAGAATACTGCATTGAAGTTCTGGCTGTTACACAGTACCTTTAGGATAGCTGGAATATATACAACTAAAAACATATATAAAAAGCATGGGGCTTATGAATTATTACCCTTTATGTAAAATGAGATTTCCTTTCTTTCTACAGAAATCAATGTTGCAGTTAGTATTTTGTATTTTTTTATCACCTGAAGATGAACTGCAATTGTGATTGATAGTTTATTTTAATATAGTTTATATATTATCACAGTAGGTAATGTAGCGCAAGATTGTAAAAAAAATAATTGTTAATGAATGAAAAAAGTTGTGTTGACTTAATTGAAATTCATTTAATCTAAACAAATATGTTAATCATACTTTAATTATCTTGTTCTTTTCAATTCCAGTATGAGCCATTACCATTTCTGGCATCTTCAAGTCTCATTCCCAACATAAGAAGGCAGAAGACTGACAAATTTATGTTACTTTTTATGCAGTGTCTGCAGTCTAAAAATAATAAAATATTTCACAAAACATTTACATGTACATTTACTGTATATATACAGTAGCATCTCCTAAGAAAATTTTGTGAATGCTTCTATTTTCCAAGATACCGGTACAACTGAATGTTACATAAACTCATCCATGCCCATTGAAATTCTGATGGTTGTAAATATGATATAAGATAATGTTTAACAATTAACATCTTTATAGAGACCTATTCCTCTTATGATGACATATGTACAGTGGCAAAGAATGAGCATGCAGGTTTCTTTCATTGCAGTTATAGTGACTTTGAAGAGTTTACAGTGTTTGATGGCTTTATTGCTTTCATATAGAACAGCAGTTCACTGGAAATTATCAAGTGTAACACCTTATGCAAGGAGTTCCAGTTTCATTATCTATTAAAAATCTGTCAACTATAAAATAGAAAAGAGCCAATGAAACACAACTATATGGAGTATGATTACAATTACTGTAACCTGTATTGCCCTAAATGATTCCGCTTGCATGAAAGCCATACTGAGGGTGCTTCCAAAAATTACAACAACCAAGTCTGACAAGTGGCAACCAAATGTATGTATGTATGTGTGTGTGTGTGTATGTATGTATGTATGTATGTGTGTATGTATGCATTAGAGAAGCAGAGAACATTGCTAATGTTGAATTGAGCAAAATTTCAGCATGGGCAAAAGAACAAAATCAGATTCCATGAGCAAAAATCAAAAGTAATGCTTATGATAGGACGAAAGCGAAAAAGAACAAAAAGACCTTAAAATATATTTGAACAACAAACCTTTACTTTAAGTGCACAGTCTGAAATACCTGGGCATAATATTTGACAATAAACTTACATTTAGGTAACACATAAACTACAAAGCTAAACTGGGGGCTAAAACACGCAGCCCTGAAGACAATATACACAGGAGGAATACTACCTCTACTCTTATACGGAGCACCAGTGTAGAAAAAAGCCATAGATAAAGTAGGCTACAAATTAAAGCTAATAAGAGTACAAAGACTCACGAATATCAAAATTGCAAAGGCATACCACACAGTGTCGAACAAAGCCCTCTGCATACTGACAGGACTGACCCCCATCGCCATAAAAATACAGGAAGCAATTCAATTCTATGAATTAACCAGAGGTAACACAAAAGAGGAAGCACTGGTTGATCATGACATGGGAGTTAATTATTGGCATCACCCCACAGAAACAGTAACCTTCCTTACAGAAAATAACGAGGAGACGAGTACCATTCAAATATTCACTGACGGAAGCAAGTCAAAGCATGAGGTAGGTGCAGGCATAGTTATAATCAGGTCAGGTGACCACATTAAACGCTTAAAATAAAGTTAAACAAAAGATGCACCAATAACCAAGCCGAGCAACTGGCAATACTGAGAGCACTGGAGTTTACAGAAAACATACAAACAGAAGACAAGGCAGCCACCATATACACAGATAGCCAAATGACACTAGACTCGCTTAAAAACAGCGACATTCACACATTCCTTATTGAAGAAATAAGAAGGAAATTGATGGGGATGAGGAAAATAGACTGGAAAGTTCAATTCTGCTGGGTTAAAGCTCACGTCGGGATCCAGGGAAATGAGTTAGCCGACACACTTGCAAAGAAGGCAGCGATGAACGCGGACATCATAGAATGCTACAAGAAAGTGCTAAGTGAACTTGGTGGGAGTGGCAAAGGGAATGGGACCAAACAACAAAGGGAAAATACTTCCCGGTAGTTGCAGCTAGATTAAAAATGAAAATAAACATTACCCAAAATTTTACAACCATGGTCACAGGGCACGGCAACATAAGATCATTTTTACACCATTTTAAAATAATTGAAAATCCAATGTGTCCTTGTAGCACCACAGACCAAACACTAGATCACTTGCTATTTGAATGTGAGCTACTAAGTAAAGAAAGAGACAACTTAATATCAACAGTATTAAAGACATGTTTGGCCAAAATGCAAAATTAAACTAATAAGGAAATATTTTAAAATATTTGCTAAATTCACTAACAAAATATCATTTGATAAACTCAACGAAGTGTTAAATCCAACACACCAAGTAGAATAAGTTAACGTCATAGTGTGTAATAAATTATGTAGCTAATTCTGAACATTGTATTTGTAAATACCATAATAAGGCATGTAGTATTACTGCCAGTAATGGAGCATGCAATTAAAAAGAAATGTATGTAGGTATGTATGAATGTGTATGTATGTGTGTGTATGTATGTATGTTTGTTGGGTCTGTCAATTTATTGAGGGGTAGTTTTGTGGGTCATTCGGTCAGCGGGTCCGTCAGTGGCTCATCGCTGGGTTGGTCTGTGGGGAATGACAATAATTCTGTTGCAAAGAAGAGGTACCACCATACAAAACTTAGTCAACCAGGTGCCCATGGTTTGGGCACTCTGGTTAAAAAGCATGCACACACACATATGCTTATGTACTTACTCCATGGAGTAGAGTCCTTCTTGAGAAGCTAACAGGATTTCAGCTAGTCAAATTCCCTGAATTTTAATGGAACTGGAAGGTTCATTACCGCAGTCACAAGTGCCTGTCACCTGTCCCTATCCTGGGCCAGCTTGATCCAGTCCATACCCCCACATCCCACTTCCTGAAGATCCATCTTCACACATGCTTAACAATTTTACAATTTTATGTCCATTATGCACTCCTTGTAGTGATGGACAGAGAAAATACTGATGAGATCAGGTCTGTCTGACCTCATATTGCGTACCTGAAAGAAACAAATAGATTTTACTGGGAATTGAAGTAATTCTATACTGAAAGCTGCAAGATAAATTTAACTTCTGTGCCCATCAGTATATTTGACATAAAGCTTAAAACACATTTTTTATCTTTTATTCTCAAAAACGCCTTAGCATACTACACACCGATAGATAATTAACACCATGCAGCACAGTACTTCTTTAAACGCTCACAGTTGCTCTAATTCAGAACTCCTTTCGGATGTGTGTGCCACAACCTGACATATTGTGGTTGTTGAATGAAGTGTGGAGAGTGGTGATGGCGACATGACCACGATGGAGGGGTGGTGTGGCGCTCCAGTTCCTGCTAGCAATGATGGTGACAAACTTGGTGAAGTAGTCCTTGTTGTCGGTTTGGCACCCTGCCGCAAACGTAGTGGGCCAGAATATTAGTTATGTAACAATATTTATTGTTATTTAATATGATCATTGGAAACACTTTCCTTCTTTAAAGGTATTCTAATATGATAAGTGCAGTAAGGACAACTGCGCAGTGTACTGGATATAGTTGAGCTAGCTTCAATAGCTTTGTACAGTTATCAAGTCCTCCCCACCTACACATCCCATTCCAAGCAGAGTGTTTACACCCTAGAGAACTTTGTCAATGAATGCCACAACAAGGAACGCAACATTGTGAAAACATGGTCACTGATAGGAACAGGATAAAAGCTACTGAGCTTGCCTGATATTAGATTACCCGTCATGCACATATGAATAGCTTTCTAACAGCTGACTTATGTGCAGCCAGTTTTGATGCTCATGTCTAAAATTCCTACCCTGAATTTTGAAAGAGGACCAAAGTGTTTCTGAGATCACAGAACTCCACCATTTGAACATCTTCATTTAACAATGATACATTTCTTCAGGCAATACCAGGACCCATCATCAAGGGTCAGCGTCGAGTGGTAATTCCATGCCGAAGTGTCGGAACCTATCGGTGGAGATGGGACTGACAAGTTGTCCCGAAACTTCGGTACGAAATTACCACGCAAGGCCGCGTGAAATCCCAGAAGAGAGCGGATTTCAAGTACTTTGCTCGTTTTGTCAGTCCTTCGAATTTGTGCCTAATACCTTAGTTTATTACTAAACTTATCCTTGGTTCCTTTATCCAATGTTCTATCTTGCATCACATTCTGTTCTGCAATACAAGCCACGTGAAGTTTCGCGGGTTTTAGGTTATAAAACACGAAGTCACTTAAGTTTGAATTTATAAATCCTTTCAGAAGACGGGAATATCTTTCAAGCATACGTAATTTCCTCCACAGTCTTAATGCAATCATTCTAAACTTTCATGTGTCATAAAATAACAATGCAGATGTAAATGCAATATTTAGTTTCTGGCACACATAAACTTCTTCCCTCAAAGCCTCAACCGACATATTATGTAACTGTCGATTACGAACACGACGACTGAGCAAGCGAAACCGATAAATGGAAGTAGTACGGGAATTACCTAAAAGATGGCAGAGCTGAGGAAGCGAAAACGATATATCGTAGTAGTACCGGAATTACCTAAAAGATGGAAGAACGTAGAATACAAACACGACGACTGAACTTGCGAAACCGATATATGGTAATAGTACGAGAATAGTCTAAAAGATGGCAGAACTCATTCTTGTACTTCTACATATGGTTCGCGCACAGAGACTGTTGTCATGATCTCACTCCTTTTGTGGAACGTGTACCTATTTACATTTTTAACTTGATTACCTTCTGCCCAGTACCCACCTCGCTGTGTGTAAACACCAACATACTAATAGATATTTCCCCCCATTTTTCTGATTTCGTTTGTTTATTCGTTTCATATAATACTGCTACATTTACAAATTTAATATTACACATTCCGTGAGTCGTGTATTGACACCAACACATGCACACAATAAAATTATAAGTTACCCATAAACATGAAATCTCCTACACGTTTCGGCGATAAATCGCCTTCCTCATTATATTTATAGCTCACATTTTATGTATTTTAACACTGTGAATGTATTGATTTTAGGTTTTTCTTCACACGACTCCCTGAGGATGGAGATTTATCGCTGAAATGTGTAGGAGGGTTCGTGTTTTTGGACTACTTATAATTTTAATATTTACATGTGTTTGTGTGCGAAATTGATTACTGCACGTGTTTCTTTTTTAACTCGCCAAGTATTTCTCACATTTAAAAATTATCAGTTCAAAACTCATTGATAAATATGGCAGATAAGTATATTTGTTTAGCATCTATCTGTGGGAGGATTGAAAATTATCAACAAAATGTTTAACGAAAAAAAAGACGTCCATGTTACTCACTCCTCGCGTGCGGACTACTACCACGTCTTCATACTTGCCACAAAGTTCTTCACTGCACTCCTCTCGCTCTCTGCCACTGGTGGAGGCTGGGATCGAACCCGGGCCGCCTGCGTGGGAGTCCAGCACGCTAACGAGTGAGCCATTGGATGACCGAAGGAATATGTCTATATTTTATATATATGTGTAGTGAATATTCGTGTGAATTGTATGTTGAACGTTCATCTATACTCTTTCATTATTAAAATATAACGCTGATCAATTAATTCTAACTACAAATATTTTTGCATACTATTTATTACGTGTTAATTTGATTATTATTTTTACAGCAACCTAATTAGTACCTATTCCGCCCGATAGAGTGCAGTTGTAACTGGCATGCCCAGCAGACGATTTGTGCAGAGCTGAATGTAGATAATAAAAATTACGGTTCAACCCAACGATAAGAGTTATAAAACGGCAAGAGTGCAAACGAAGCCATTTTCTTTTCTTCCTACTTGTCTGCGAAAATGTGTAAATGTGAATAATTCGTTTGTGACCCACTGTGTTAAGATACATAGGCTAATAGAATTTTATTACGCAGGTCTTGCAAGAACAGGCGAAAAATCTGGAGACAATTCGATTTGTGGTTATAATCGTGGTCATTACAAATTGGTGTGAATCATGTAACTTGTATGGAACATACGAAGCCGTGAATGGTGCAGTAGCATGAAACTTAGTTTGGTGGTAACATGATATCGTACGCATTTATTTTTCCGGTGATATGGGTTGAATTAGCATAACATAACTTCATAGAAATTGAGAAAAAGATCTATACCTACATTATTTACGAAAAATAATACAGGCTACCTTACATGGAACGTGAAAATTGAATGGAAACTTGCATTTAATTGTTACGTAAGTGGTAGCACATGTAACAGTATTGAAGCAACTGCGGCTGTTTTCGTAGTACTACAAGCGTGAAGGAAAATGTCCTCCACATACCACTAGGATTTCTACCTCGTAATTCAGTTATGTAAATTAAATACGACAAAATCATACGTTTGTTACTTAGTTGTAACTTTCCTCTTAAAATATTCATGAGGCCATTCAATCACACGGAAATTTTGTTTTAAAGAAGGGTAATTTTTTCTCAAGACTAACTTTTGCGTTTCATAGTGCAACCAACATACTCTGATTGTCATATTATCGGATGGGCAGTGACACAGCTGTTATCGAAAAAGGCGGCAGATTCACTTACATAATTACTTACTTACTCCATGGGGCAGAGTCCTTCTTGAGACGCTAACAAGGTAGTCAAGAAACTCCCCACATTTTACAGAACCCAAAGGTTCATTACCGCATTCACAACTGCCTGCCACCTGTCCCTATCCTCAGGCAGCTCGATTCAGTCCAAAACCCCACATCCCACTTCCAAAAAGGAACTATCCTACTTTAGCGTCCGCACGGATTTTCAAGATGGCGGCGGGCGAGTGACCAGATTCGGTAGCTCAACCGGCAGACTGCGAAGATGGCGGCGTGCGCATAAGCCATCG
>JGI20166J26741_11816807_pt1 | contig 10079 bp, 6 predicted proteins | sample TergutCu122P5_FD_26741 | JGI IMG/M metagenome (IMG submission 26741) | reverse complement strand
ATCCCAGGATGTTGCATGTGACTCAGCAGATGAACCTGGCAGAATGTGCAGAGAATCTGTGTTGCTCTGTAAAACAAACATAACAGTAATGTGACCTCTGTCATGACAAGGAATAGTATACAGTTTCATCAAAGCTGATAATACTGCAGCAGCTTCGTACATTCTCAACAGTAAAACTGTCAAATCCTTACAATGAATAACAACCAATGTCATAGAGAAAAGTCCCTTCCTAGAAGCCAACAGATGCTAAGTTACACATTCAATTCCCTGTCTTTTACAGCACACGTGGTTTCATTACTATTTTCACCACAGCCTGACTCACACCCTCTCACCTAATATTTTAGCCCAACTATTTTCTGTTCTCACATTTATTCTTCACTGAACAACATCCCTAGTAGGACCCGTATGTTTAGTGCATTCCAAACGCCATGCTGACACACTAAAATGAGGGACAAAAAAAGTGAGACACTGACAAATAAAAGAACGCCTGACCTACCGTTCTTAAAATGGCACAAACAACACCCAACGAAATTCAAAACGCAAACATCACTAACGGTAACCTTAAGTACATATATTAAATTAGAACAGTCAAACAAAAAACCTACTCAACAATGACAAACAAAACCAAAAAGCTAAACTGCCTGCATTAAACTGGCACAACCAAAACCCTAACATAACCACAGCACAGATGTTAACAGTGGTACTAAAGTGACTGTGTAGAAAACGGAGAGAGCGACTTTAGTCATCCGCTAACAGCATTGGATACACCCCTAAAAGTGGAGATTATTGATTAGTATTATTAAGGATTTCTGATTTACCATGTGTGCATCAATGTCACATGCACTATACATTACCCAACCAATCACTCTCCTTCCTTTCTACCTTAATTCCAATAATATCTGGTGGCAGGTACAATTTATGAAGCTATACATTATGCAGTTTTCTATATTTTCCTATTACTTTCAGCCATAAAGTGTACAGACTGATCAACACTGTTCCCAAACCCAGTCTACAGTCAATGTCAAAGAAAAAGTGACAAACCCACAGCTGTAAAAACACTATATAAAATACACACATTTATACTGCAATTGTAAGTTTTCTGAAAGCAGGAAAGAGAGCAACAACATTATGAAGCTACAGTGTGAATTTTCTCCAAATTCATTTCCTCTCATTTTCTTCAGACTCAAATCTTTATTGCTTAATGCCACTCCACAATACTTCCAGTACCCCCACACTTCCAAATTTTCAAACAATGTATCAGCTACGTCTAATTTTTGTTATGAAATCCCCATTGTACCTCTACAGAGATAATAAGATTTAGAAACATGCCCATCAATGCACTACTCACTGTATAATTAAGAAATGACAGTTATATTTTTCAGCTACAAAGTAGCCATCAGGCTGTTTATGTGAGAAGTATAAAAGGAAATCATATACATGTATTCTACTTATAGATACAAATGATTAGTGGAAGGTTTTTGGCATTACATATAAAGGTCCTATGTTATCGGTATTAGGAAACTTGTGTTGGCAAATGGCAATTGGTTCAGATGGTGAGCCAAAATTCTTTGCTTTCTTATATAAGTGATAAACTGTATATCTCATCTATGGTATCAGGTATTTGATAGTAATAGTATATGCAATACCTGTAATAATTACGGAATATACAACATCTTATACAGAAATGTCTTATCTAGTGAACAGACTTGGTATAGTTTTCTGTGCTTTAAAGACCAAAACTCCTGTGGACAGCTACCTAATACAGCTCTGAATATTTCTTCATAATGCTTATGTTTCATCCATTAAATCACAATCACGATCCAAAAGAATCTTTTATGTGTCATTCAGTTCAAGTATCTCTATATGCCCATTTCAAACCATTATAATATGCAATCCGTTACAGTAACGCACCTAAACAGGCAGCCAGCCAGATGGGCACACGAACCTACATGAAATTTTGGTGGCGACAATGCTTCTAACGCATAAGTCAATTTAGAACAGACTTTACCGAGTACGGTACACCATATTCCCAGTGTCAGTGTACTGCAAAACAACGTAACATCTTGCAGTGACAGTTTGGTTTTGACTTACCGAAATAGAACACATTTTCTTTATTGCTGTTCTGTGGTATACACTACGGGTTAAAAAAAAATGGCGCCCACGGATAAACTATACCTTAATATCTACAGTTGTATACACAGATTACTACTTGTAGATTGTTTAAAAAAGGTCCAGGGAGATAGTTCCAGAGTTTATCCGCAATTGGCGCGCATAGCAACACAAATAAACGTAACACTTCATCCGTGTTAATGCAAACAAAACAAGCAGGGACAGGATTTTTGGGGTAAGAGTTTCGACGACGAGATGTGTAAGTACATGTCAACGATTTGGGATCTGCCGTATATTGAAATAGAGAAAACGCCCTAAAATGCCGGGAAGTGACGTGGAAATACTGTAACGTAACTTAACAATACGAAACGAAACTAAACTAATCCAAACTGATACAACACAACGTAGCCTAATGGATACTAAATTAAAGGAAACCCACCATAATTTAACCTAACCGAAAGGAATGAAACGTCACTTAACGTAACTTGAATGCCACGCAAAGGATTCGTTCTATGTAATAAATAATGACAGAGATCTTACCTGTTGCGGACAACGACTCTACGCCAGAGGTGGGACGACGCTGATTCACTTGGCGAAATTACTATAATCGAGGTTAGGTGTGGCCTACCTGTTCATGCTTGCAACGATGCCGATGAAATTTGTGAAGTGTTTCCCTTTTCGGATCGGCAGCCCGCCGCAAACATGTAGAGGTCCAGGTTCCAGATATTGTCGCCCATCTAGTTGTGGGGTTTAAGAAATGACTTGACATGCCGCAAGTTGCTCCTGATTACGGTAGTATGAGCGGCAGTACGCACATTAACGAAAACGGTCGTGTGATGCATGGTTTTGGGTGTATAGCCGTGCGCTTCTTTGTCCCTGTATGCCGACCAGCAGTCCCTGATGACTGTAGTGCCCGGTTCGATCCAGTCACGAAGAACAGCCATAAATGTGTCAGTGATTCTATCCGGAACGGGAACTAGAAATGTCTTTTCCGGAATCGCACTGAACACCAATGACCACCCACTGCCCCTTCACTTTGTGTCATCTATTGTACTTGCGCCGACCGAACCTACTCTCGTCGACTTCGGCGGTTTTGTTAGGACTGCCAATTTTCCGATATTTGCCCAGCAGATAGTCCAACATAACCTCTCTACATATCTTGGCCCAACCAGTGATGGTTGCAGAAACGTACTGAAGCTCTTGCTAGATAGTGTGAGTAGGAAAGCGGTAAAAGTGTTCGTACGTGAGGTGCAGAACTTACATAAAGTTCAGATTCCACTGTTGAAAACTAGTACCGTGAGTAATTGACGTTGAAGCATGGCATAAGGAAGCAGATATGGCCCTCAGATATCGCAATGGGTAAACGATCTTAACACTATAGCCGACGAATCAGAACATTTGTGATCCGCACTTGCAGCAAAATATACTGTTTGGATTCAGCACCACAACTTTCAAAAACTGGACGCCGTCATAGTCACGAAACAAAATTTCTATAAACAACTTATTTGGAGTACCATTGGCGCCCAGTGTCGCTCGACCATATGTCGGTGACATCACGTATGGTTTTGCAGAAATAAGTTACAGGTATATGGTATTTTTCGACGTCACTCTTTTATCCGTCTTTGTTCCTTTATATTTTAATTTTTTGTTGTAAACACAGCAGCAATCGGACAACAGAACACAGTAATCCGTTGATAAGTTTAGATGTTACTCCTGTTCTGGCGCCAAGATAAGAAGATTCTGAGGGGTTTGCTTGTGGAGTATAAGGAGGCGTGGAAGACTTACGTTTTTACCGTTGATAGAAAGGAGCGCCACAGTCAAGAGATAGGACCTCCAATCACTGGAGTCGCAGTGTACGAAATACCATCTTTCGAAAGAAGATCCGAAAAAACATTAACTTCCCAGTAGCGTCAGTGCCACTACTATACATGTACTAACATGACACGACGGAAACAAAGGTTGATGAATCGGTTGGAGAACCGACTACTATGCAATGCGCAATTTTCTCTCACTTAATATCCAAGTGTTGAAAAATTATGATATCTAGATGCTGTAGAGGGACTTGTCCGTCTGTTGAACTGAATTATGTTCTTGTAAACTAGCGTCGCCAGTTTCATATCACTTCAGATCCAGGAAGATTCTAACACGGTAGAGTTCCTGGCCAAACAATTCAAACGTACAAACACACAGGCCAAGGCGATGGTGAGAAAATGTGTCAGCGATTCAGTTCGCCCTAAAATCTGAAACACGTTCGGAAAGTTATAAATGAAATTTGTGTCAAGAAGACTCTTCTTTTCTTTTCATGAAATAAGTCCTTCAAATTTTGTCACAAATTTAACGATGGATGAATAAAACTCCTCATTCTTCTTAGAGAAAATATATAAGTGATTTGTCCCTATAGAACAAATGTGTAATAATATAATCTAGGAATTTAATTATTATGTTTTTTAAATTCCACAATTCGAACCGTACCCTTCCATTCAACTCATGCATGCTTTCAAGATATCGGGTCTTCGCAGAGGGCTGTGGTATACCCTAGGCTTGTTCATAGAGTAGCAACTACAGTAACAACGTGTATACAAATATGTATTAAAAGTCTTGCTAGTCGTACAGTATTGAGTAAAGCAGAAGAAATGCCGTGATTACAAGTGCGCCTGTTTGTTTTCCCAGTGATATAGTATGCTGGTTGGGCATCGGAGAAACGTCGTGCCATGTGGGCGGCGAGAATACGCGTGGAGGTCTCAACAGCTGGCTGCTGTACAGCAGAGCAAGATGATCTGTGATAGCGAAGCACTCAGGGTGTATGTGTCCAGTCGCTCTTGGTAAGCCAACGGTAGGTCCTAGACTGAGCGATGTATCAACGGCCCGCTTAGCGTTGCTTTTCTTAAATGCCTAGTGATGTTCCTGGTCTAACGTTGTTACTCTCTTTTTGGTGCGTAGTCTAACGATGTGTACTCATTCTGTATTGTTCATCTAATACTGAATACAGCCAAGCCAAAGTGCTAACTGAGAAATATTATTTCAAGTCGTCATCCCTCTGTCTGTTAGCCATTCCTACTTTTGACCACGTCGCAGGGCTCTGGAACAGACACCTTAACTGAAACTGGGGAATGTCTTTACGCTAACGATTTGAAGTCAGCCAAGCCAAGTCAAAGTAAAAAATGTGAGGTGGGGGCGAAGACTTGAGCTACGCGCAATTCGAAGTACCCATATCAGGTAGCCATTCCTGCGTTTGACTGCATCCATAGGGTCTATAACATACACCTTGCCTCTAACAGGGGTATATGTTTACGCTAACGATTTCAAAGTCAGACTGAGGGCCTTGACTGATCTTGCCAAAGAATACCACCTAGGTGGCCCTGAACGAATTATGGAAGGGATAAACTTCGGTTGGTTTGCTGTCTGAGTTCTGAGCCCAGACTGGCCCAGTATCAACATGGAGGTATGCGAATTTTGTCAGGGGCTGGGAGGGTGGAGTGCGGACCGTGCCACCACTTTGCAACGTAAACCCTGGAATTTGATTTACAAGTGAGGAAAAAACAAGAAAACCACTGTCATGGTAACCGAAAGGCGCTCGGCTGATAAGCGCCGAACACGATACGTTTAGTCGACTTAGCCATCGCGGGCGAATGCCCCGAGTGGCCTGCTGGCCACGGCAGCCCTTGGCTTTCCCGTCATCCGACGGGGCCAGCCCTCGTTCAGCGTAAGTATCTGCCAATTTGTCTTACTAGGGGTGTCCCAAATCAGCTAACCTTGAGACAAACCTCGCAGTCAGGGCTCTGGTTCGGTCGCCAAACAGCGGAACACGCAGATCCTCATGTACCTGCCTGTTACTTACGTACCAGGGGTCACTAGTAGCAAGGCGAAGACACTTGGATTGTAACAACTGTAGCCTCCGGACATGGGTGCGGGAAACGGACATCCACGCGGGGAATTCATAATCCATTGTGGGAAGGAACAGTTGCTTATATAGCAGGAGTCCGACCCTGACGGAGAGAGGGGACCCAGCATACCCATTCTTTGAGCAGTTTTCTTTCTGACCTGGTTTATGTGAGGCGACCAGTTGAGTCTTGTATCTACGGTCACGCCCAGATAACGAGTTGTGTCGACCAATTTGATTTGTTCCCCGAAGGGTATTGCGGGCTGTGGCTGGATGAAGCGCCGTCCGGCACGCGTGAAGATTATCGCGGTGCACTTAGAAACGTTAATGGCGATTCTCCTTTACTCAACCACCGTTGAAAGTCGTTATAATTCTAGGTAGCTGAGAGCAGCGTTGGTTTGCGGGAAGTGGTTATGATGGTTGTGTCGTCCGCGTAGAGGGCTAACTCGAAGTGGTGCGGTGGTGACGGCATGTCGTTGACACACAGACTGAAGAGGACAGTGGATATCACTCCACCCTGAGCCACCCCATACAGCATGCCTCGACGAGATGACTTTGCCGCCTGGAACCACGCTTCGAATGTCCAACCGCGGAGGTATTATGGGTCTCTATGGACTATGTAAGACGGGTAGATTAGGAACCTTAGCTTGTAGACGAGGTCATCGATCCAGACGGTATCGAAGGCTTTGGCCACTTCGAGGAACAATGCGCCTGTTAGCCTTTTTCGCCTAAGTTCCTGGTTATTTTTTCAACGAGTAGGGCCAGCTGCAAGGACGTGCTATTCCTGGGTCTAAACCCAAACTGTTCGTCTGGCATCAGTTCGCGGTCGCTTACCTCACGTAATATTACAGCTAATAGATTCTTTTCAAACAGTTTACCAATTGCGTCCAAGACATTATCGAGCCGTTAGGATGATGGCAGTGGTGGGGCCCTCCCCGGTTTAAGGACAGAGATCACTAGAGCGTGCCTCCAAGCTGTAGGGAAGTGATGGGTGAAGAGAACCGCATTGAAAATCGGAGCTAGGAATGATACCGCTCAAGGCCCTGTTCGGGAAACCTGTTGGCCCCGGAGCCTTGCTGAACTTGTGACTCCTAATGGCATCCTCGTCATGAAACCAGACCGGGAGGCGGGCCTTTTTATACTGCGTTCCCACTGTTCTGCATGGTCTGCTATGGGTAAGTTGGCAGGGTTGTGGGCTTAGTACCCTGTGCCAGCAGATGAAACACTTATATGAAATTTATATCTGGTAACAGGGCAATTCAAAATACAAAGCAGATTTACTTCCTTGTGGTAGCAAAGGACGCTTCGTTGCATCTGAGTGCATAGTAGATAGCAGGAAGGCCGTACACTGGAAGTGTACTGTTGGAATTGTAATGCAGAGCATGTCCCAAAGAAGCATCTTGTGTTCAAAATCTGTGGTAGGAATATTACCCTCATTCATTGAGTTGTAAGTGATTAAATTCAAATTTTACAAACACAGAATTCGTACACCTTTCATATGAAAGAGAGTCTCAGAATGTCTGAATGCATTAGAGCTTATATATGAAAACAGTATATGTCTACAAGCAATATATGTGAAAGCACACTACCTCAAACCTGCGGATGTCTCAATTAAATCTTACTGAAATTTAACAATCTGGGAGATCTGAGACTTAGGTTTTCCATTCTTCACGGCAGTTGTTTTTCATGTGATGGCTAATGACATGAAGTAGTGCATCTGTTAGTTCTGACGTACTGAACAATCTGCTTCAATCCCTTGCATGTAACTGACAAATTTTCTTCCCACCCATCCATTCAACATTCACCCAGATTAAGTCAGTCAACCTGAAGCTGGAGGCCGTACATTCCTGTGAAACACTGGAACTAACAACGCTCATTATGCAACACAAAAACAAAAAATACAATCACAATAATACAAGTAGTTTTTTTAATAAATATTTTTTGTGGTATTTTTTGTTCTAAATTCCACTAATTTTAGCATTTCTCTGTGTTATAATTTCAAGCACAGCACTGGGGTCAAGGGAAGTATGGCTGAGTCGTACGGGGATCGTAGTGTTGCTGGGAAGTGACATTGACGGCTACATGCGAAATGCAATTTCCTTTAACCCAAGAACGTCTGTGCATGGCGAAGAGCCATATCATACGCGAGGTGACCTTGTTACGCAGAACACAGCGATATAAAGGTGTAAACCTTGAAAACGCATCGCCAAACCCATGGTGTAATTTCCTTTCCAATGTGATGAATGGCAGTGGGTAAGTCTCTCCCAAACGGCGTCCCCTGGGATACCAGGCGAACTCCCAGAGGTTATTTAGCCTTACCACGTATGGCGGCTCTGCTTGGTGGACTTATAATTCCCCCTTACTCGTGGAACCTGTAAGGAGAACACGTTTGAAGATTTAGAGCAAAAGGAGAGGTCAGCAAATTGGGCCTCCGATAAGGGTTCCAGAACAGAGGCTCCGGATGGGGTAACTAGACGGAAACAAGGTGATCAAAGAACGGGTGCGACACCCCTGAATGGGGAGGAACACCCGTCCTCTTGTAGTCAAAATTCGGAGAACCTAGAGGGGCTGACAGAGAAGGTTGGCACTCTCGGTTTCCAGTTAACGAAGAACAGATGTGGTGCTGCGAGGAAGCGGGCAAGGAGGGCCAGGCTCGTGGAGGCTCCTGCTGGGGCCTCTGATCGAGGTCACCTTCGGTCTGCTTCCTGCGGCCAGCAGCAGAATCAGCAAGAACCCAGTACGTTTAAGGTTCCTACTGAGCAGAAACACCAGAAAAGTAGAAACCATCCACATGGCCAAAGCAAACGACAGCGGTCGGCCGGGGGCACTCCTAAGGGCGAGCAGACTAAGAGGCTCAAACACATTGCGCAACTTAGTTACGCCAGGGTTGCTCGGGAGGGCCTCCGGGTGGCCGTTGTGTGTGAGGGTTATCCCAGAGATCAAATCTCTATAGGTAACTTTGTAGATATCCAGCGAGCGATCGGTCGACTTGTGGATTGGCTCCCAAAAGAGTGGTTGAGTGGTTCACCCCCAGGCTGGTCGAAGGGGCAGACATCATGGTCTACCAAGATGAACCGACCAGGCATTCGCCGGCCGATAAAGTACCTACTATGACGGCATGGGAGGGCTCCAGGCTCGAAGATGTGGGCGTGGACGCTCTTCCTACTTACAAAAGAGTGGCGGCCTTGTTTCAGGGCCCCGTAGAGGACACGGACACGGGGCGGCTACATTCGCGGCTCCGTAGGCTGAACAGGGTTCTGGACACCGGGAATTGGAGTCTACGAGCGCAAGGTGGAGCCCAACGGGGTCCACCTTGTGCTCAGCGTCGACACGTCATCCATCGCCGTGCTGGAGGGACTGCTTTGGAGGCTCTTCAGCGGTGTGGGTCAGGCCGTTTTCTCCCTTCGGGGCGTGAAGCCGGAAGGGAGGAAATAGAGAACAAAGAAGAATTGGAGGAAGAGGAGTAGGTGACCGAATGATGTATGGTTAGTACCATTACTTTTATTCAGGTTAATCTACAACACAGTATCGCTGCTTCTGGTATTCTGACTAGAATAGGTGTTACAGGAGTGGACATGGCGCTGATACAGGAACCATGGTCCCGTGATGGCTACGTCGGCGGCTTGGGCATGTATCCTGGCTAGGAACATGAATATATGGGGCTGCCGGAATTCTTGTGTAGGAACTTGGTGGCAGTCCTAGTTAAATATGACGAAGATAGGGCAGAAAGACGACTGGTTGTGTGTTATGCTTATCTGCCATATGATTCCGAGGATTCTCCCCCCGTCTAGGGAGTGGGAGGATCTCTTGCGATACTAAGAAAATGATAATATCCAGTTATTGGTGGGATGAGACTCTAATTCGCACCACACTGCCTGGGGCAGCACCATTTGTTATGGTAGAGGAGAGGCCCTTATTGAATTTCTCAACACTTCTAACTTGGAGAAATTCAGTAGGGTTAGTAAGCCCACCTTTTGCACTAGTGTTAGGCAAGAGGTGATCGACATCACCCTAGGGTCCTATGGACTTCTGGATAGCATCATCGACTGGAAGGTTTCTTTGGAACCCTCCCTATCTGATCACAGACATA
>JGI20166J26741_11816696_pt1 | contig 10079 bp, 5 predicted proteins | sample TergutCu122P5_FD_26741 | JGI IMG/M metagenome (IMG submission 26741) | reverse complement strand
CAAACCGGCAGGTCGCGGATTCGATTCCCGATGGTGTCATTGGAATTTTTCAGTGACATAATCATTCCGGTCGCACTATGGACCTGGGGTCGACTCAGCCTCTGACAGAAATGAGTACCAGATATATTTCCTGGGGGTAGAGGCGGCCGGTGCCTAAGGCTGACAACCTTACCACCATCCCGTGCCGTTGTCATGAAATCTGGGAACCTTAACTTTCTGGAACCCTCTGGGCCACTCTAGGCCTGTAACGGGACTGCTTTACCTTTATATATGTATTACTCCGGACTGCCCGAACTTAAATATGCCGTCGAGTTATTAGTTCAGGTATAAATAAAACAAGAAGATGTATTTGTCTTAAAACAGAGGTATCAGAAAGTCACAGTCACTGTGGCCGAAAATGGCACCTCGCTCCATGTACTTGAAGATGGGACAACAAATTGTTCCGAAACGTCGGTAAGGAATTGCCATTACTCGCTGCGTATTAACCCAGAAGGGCGCAGTGTTCTTCTTTGTCCGTCTGTCCGTTATGTACATGGCAGACATGTGTTATCATTAAACGATATTAACCGATATAATGTGACGAGAGGGTAACGCATGCCTCCGGGCGTAGATCCGTGTATCTGTGTGTTAATGACAGGCACTGGAAATGTTAGCTCAGGAACATTAATCGCATACAGTAACAGCAACACATCGTTGACCGAAAAAAATAAGACCTTTCAAGGGACCAGATGCATATAGGAACTGGTGAGTTGCGACGTGTTTTATGCTTTCTTTTGGGTAATTTCCCGGCGTCTGAATTTTATATGCTGACGTTTCGGAACACTCTGTTCCATCTTCATAGGCAGGTAGGTATGAAGAATGAACTAGGTCTGAGAAATGTTGAGGTATTTATACGGGAAAAGGTTTGGCTCGAGCCAAACCTTTTCCCGTATAAATACCCCAACATTTCTTAAACCTAGTTCATTCTTCACACCTACCTGCCTATGAAGATAGAACAGAGTGTTCCGAAACGTCGGCATATACAATTCAGACGCCGGGGAACTACCCAGAAGAAAGCATACAACATTCAGAACACGGCGAAAGTTTGAAATCAAGAGATCTTGATTGTTCGTTCTGTTCCCTCGATAATTTCATCATTTCCACATACGGTCTCCCAGACAGCGCGGCAGTGAGACAAAGTTATGCGCTGTGGGTCGGTCACTTGCCATGGCGGGAGAAGAGTCAAATTCTTCCGCCCGAGCGCGCGCTCATAAAAGTATTTCCCATGTACAGTACACGCCAGTCGTCTTCCGAGCACTGACGCTTAATTTAACTACATTACTTGTATGTTACTCGTTATGTAATTCGGTGCAGGATCTTATGTCTTCACACTGCTATCCAAAAATATAAAGATTAAAAAATACAGAACTGCACTTTTGCCTGTTGTGTTGTAATGGGTGTGAAACTTAGTCGCTCACATTGAGGGAGAAAAATTGACTGAGGGTTTCGAGAATAAGGCGCTGGAGAGACATTTGGGCTTAAGAGGGATGAGGTGGCAGGTAGGTGGAGAAAGATACATAACGAGGAGCTGTATGACCTGTACTCCTCACCAAATATTATTTAGGTGATAAAATGGAGAAGAATGAGATGGGCTGGCCACGTAGCGTGTACGGGGAAGAGGTGTGTACAGGGTTTTGGTGAGGATACTTGAGCGAACAGTTGGCTTGGTAGACCTAGGGGTAGATGAGGGAATATTTAAATGGATCTTCAAGAAGTGCGATGGGAGGGCATGGACAGGAAGGATGTGGCTCAGGATAGGGAACGTGGCGGGTTCTTGCAGACGCGGGTTCCGTACAACGCGGCGAATTTCTTGACTAGCTAGTGAACTGTTAGTTTCTCAAGAAGAATTCTGCTTCATGGGGCTGTTTAGTTAGTTAATAGTTAGTCCTAATAACTGTTAATCGCGCATGATATATTCCGACCCACTTACTTATTTATATGAATCATAATGCGTGTTACAGGATAACAACCCAAGTTTATGCACCTGTTCGTAACACAGTGTCAACAGAGGGCCTACGACAAACAGAAGTAGGTTTGTTGCATTCGTGTGTCGCGATGTTTAACCGGATCAGATACATCACATCTGCCAACAACCATCCAAAAACTGAACAGTATCCTTACATTCCACAGCCCGGGAAAACGAAGCTGAAGTGTTTGCTAACGATCGGGGTGCGGTGCTTCGTTACTTACCTGACCTACACCTCTCCTGAGCCCCCATTAAAAACAAATAAAATACAGGATTGCATGGTGTAGGAAGAACTTTCTTAATGGAGTAACACTAGCCGTTATTTCTGCTGGCGGAAAAATGACAGGAGAGAGTGGGAAGCCCAGAGCTACTCCATCTGTCTGCTCGCAGCATTGCCCACCAACGGAGAAGCACGGAGAAGTGAGGACACGCCTGAATAATGCCAAAATGTTCTCAGTAAAATGTTGGCTGAGTAACATTAATGTTTTATACATTAACACGGCATACTGCAGATCCCACGCAACGACTTTGAAACATCGGATCGTTATTCAACGCCTTAAAGCGAAGGTAACATGTTACACTAACATGGGGCAGCAGCTCAGCAGTTGCGTCGTTATCCGGTTCAAGCATAACGTTAGTTGGGACTTAACATACGGCACCTATGGGAACTGTCACAGAAGATATCTGAAGCTATCAGAAGCCACTGTACTGGCTTAGCAAAGGCGAGCTCGTTCTGAAACAACATGTGTAGCTCTCCGTATACTTTATAGCTAATCCGTATGAGGGCAGCACCGTCCATCAGGCACCGCGAGGTTTCATATCACGTATGCGATACACGAAGTAAAAATGAAGGGGTGAGGTCTGGTGACAGGGGAGGCCAGATATAGGGACTTTCACGACGCATTCGACGATTCCCATTCTACTTGCTCAAGTAATCTGTGACTTATCGATCGAAGAGACGAAGAGTGTCGCAGTGCTGTAGGGCCTTGTGTTTAATCTGGCCTGGAGAAAGAAGTCTTCCAGAAGACATGATCGCTCAGGCACGGTGAATGCTTCTCATGAACAACCAGATGCGGAACGAAAAACCATCTCTGCATGACGATCGAGCAAAAACTGCCAACTGGTGGGTGTGTATAAATGGCACACGGTGAGGCCACCGTGCCAGCACCAACCGAGACACTTTGCTGCTAGGGTAGGTAACTATTTAAGGGTTGAGACTTCAACCACTGTTGATGCAACACATTCACTCAAAATGCGCCAAAGTATGTCTCACTGCACATACTAAATTTTACGAAAGACCCAACAAGTTGATATCATAATGACACCATAAATTATACGTCTTCAGACGAGAATAGATGGAAACGTATATAGCAGTTTACACATGTTCCATATGATGCACCTTCATCATGTAATTAAGGTCGAAAATAAATACACAGATCAGCTGCGGTGTATATTCTAGATGCGGCCACGGCATTAATCCAGAATTGACAGAGTGCCAAATATCAGTCTGGCGTCATTCATCGCTCGTGCTTCCGATTCTGACAGAGAAGACTTCACAATGGCTAACGTCATGTTCTGAAATAAAACTGCCGGCTGTAACTCATTTCACATGCCCAGAACATATGGTTTTGAGTCAAATCTCACGGCAGTGGAGACTCTCCAAGGCACCACGAGCTGGCAAAACACCCAAGAAAATTCGTGCGGTTTGTACTACACTGTTAAACCCAATTCGTCGGTCTGGTATGTGGAGAGGTAATTAAATTGGTACACAAATACATACATATATACACACACACAAACACATACAGGGGTGCTGATAAGTCCTTAGCCCGACCAGGAAGAAAACAAGCTACAGCGACAGAAGTTTTTGAGTTTCATATATCCTATTTATAATCATTATTGGAGGAATATTAGTACTATTTATGTACACAAGACTAGCATCAAACGAAATATTCTCACCATCAAACAAAATACATCCGGAAATAGGTCGGGCTAAGGACTTATCAGCACCCGGTATATGAAAGTAAATAATATGGGCATCAACATGACAACAGGTGAATACGTACGCACGCACGCACACACACACACCACCGACGTATTTGTACCCGGAAACCTACGCTTAGAAAATCAACCGCGCGACTGACAAGTACTGACATAAAAACGACTGACTACCTAACTAAGCCCACACAGCAGAGTCCTTCTTGATAAACTAACAGTTCCCGACCCAGTTAAGACATTGACCGCATGTTATGTAACCCAAAGGTTCACTACCGCATTCACACAAGACCTCCACCTGTCCCTCTCCTCAGCCAGATCAATCTAGTCCATGACCCACACATCCCACAACTTGAAGGTCCGAAGCTTCTAGACGTTCAAATTCAATTTCCTGACATATAAAACTGACGCCTTCACATAATTTCAACTGACCCATCTTGTGCGGTACAATGCCACTAACGTTGAAGGCGATGCGACAAAAAGGTCTGCTTTCCCTACAACAGCGTTTTCGGCCATAACAATGTCTCAACAAAACTTATGGAAATTGTTTTAACGTTTTTCAAGGCACTCCGTGATAGAGGCTGTAGGTGAAAATTTACGGGCACCCTTTACAGATGGATGGTCAAATAAATAAATAAATAAATATCAAACACGCGAATGAAGGCATCACATCTTCAGCTATAAAAAAAAAATCTTGAAGGGCTCGGACCTCTTCTCTCATATAGTTCGTAGTTTACGAACACACATACACATACGAATTCCGGAAAAAAAGAGCTTCCTTGAGCAGCAGCAGCAGTAGTCACTCAGCTAGTCAATAAATTCTCCGTATTTTATGAAACGTGCAGGTTCATTACAGACCTCAAAATATTCCGTGACGGAAGATATATAAGTCCACGCAATATTATCAAAATTTATTTCTTCATGATGCAATACAAAAACATTATTTTATCTGATAACTGCAGCCAGTCACACCCTGTCGGCTCGCTTAATTTATCAGGCAGCTGCAGTCGCTATGAACAGCTGTCAGATTACGAGAACACACACACATACCAATTTTCAACAAGACAGCGCAACAGCTCACAATACTAAACTTTGTTTGAGCGTTCTAAGTGACAGAAAGATAATGAAGGAATTGTGGCCTCCTTGTTCATCGGATATACAACCACGTGGCTCGTACCTGTAAGGCATACTAAAGGGCAAAAAAAGTGATATGTCATTCATTCTGTTTCACCAGCAGAAATACGACGTTCAATAAACAACTGTTCATTAGATGTGACGCGAGACTGCAGTGCAGTGAACTAAATTGCCTGAACCCCAACCCACGGAACACTGGAAGAGCGGCTAGCGCTGCGCTTCCTGCGGTCAGGCGGTACGGTCTGAGGGAAAAGTGTTTGCGAGATGTCAGATAAAATAGAGCCCCTGTGTAATATTATTCTGCCATCATAGGCCTCCCAAATGGTTTCTTGCTTTCCGGTTTTGCGCCCCAAAAATTTGTACTCATTTCTCACAGCTCCCATGTGTATCACACGACACGGAGACCTCAGTATTATTCGAATGACTTTCCTTACAGACTATAATGTAGGAAACTACTCAACGCACATTTATTCCAACATCATGCCAGTCTTTCTCTTGTTGCCCATAATCGCACAGATGCAAAAATACATAAATACGTTAATACACTAACAATTTTAAAGTTGACCACAAATTTATAAGCCACTGTAATCGGCAGTTCGGGTTCGAAACCTGAACATGTCGATTATTAGATTTATTTATTTTCGGCTTACAAATTGGGGTGATGTGTAAACCGTCTGGCTTTAGAAATTAAGGAGAGAAGGACGGTGGCGACATATCGCTTCAACGCGGCAGGCAGGGACACGTCGCGGTGTGTCTTTGTGAGATCCCATACTTGACAGTTCTTGCAGCCACAATTCGTCCAGTGGAAAGGTACGTAGTAACTCGCCCCTAGATATCCGTTCATTGAAAGCCTGGGGTCTCCCATACTTAAATTAGAGCGTTCCGCCGCGCCGTTTGGTTTAGCCAGTTAGGTTTCAACTTTTAAAAAGTTAAAATTCGACCTATTGGGGACTGCAAAATATACGTTTCGGCCAATGAGAATATTTCAGCACCAGGAAGGAAGATTTATTAGTAAAGCAGATCGAAGACGCGAGCTCGAATGAAAGGCACTGATTTTGGTACGTCGGATTCAGAAGAACGCCTGGCTTCTTCGCCTACAAAAAGTTTGGTATGCCACAACAAAATTTAAAACTCCAAACTGATATACTTATGCAAAGGGTAAGGAAAAATTCGTTTTTCTGTTGGATATTTAACCTACATCGTTATTGATTTTATTAAATAGACAAAAACACACAAAACACACGAACAACAAAAACCGTTTACCAAAAGATTATACGTACTGAAATAAGTACATCAAAGGCAAAAAACGGTAAAAGTGACGTGCTGCACAACTAAGCAACGTGCCACGAATATGTATTGAGGAATGTAGTGCAACTCCACGCATTCTTAACTTCGCTACTAATTAGGAATAAGTGACTATTTATAAACAAGTTACTCGTAGAAAGTGTCTGAGGGCCATTACCATTTCTTTCGTGTTCGCTCTGTTACTTCCTTACAAATCCTTTGTTCTCCTTACTCACGAAAGCTTCCAATGCAGTCTACAAGCAATCATCACTTTCTTGTTCTTCGTGTGTGACGACAGTCAACTGTTCCTCCGCCATCTGTGGCCCTCCCTCAATTCCTGCACTTATCCTGTTAAAGTCAAGATATCGCATTTCTTGTGATTCTCTCGTAAACTGTGAGATGTTGTGCTACCCGTACTTATCTCGTCAAGAGCAAGAGTTGCGATTTCCTTTAAGAATTCTTGCTTTAAAGTCGATTCTTTAGGGAGTGGATTGTTTCTCAGACTTTAGTTCGTCCCTCAAAGAGAACAATATCTCCTTTATGAACATAATTTACACAAATGCTCACAAATGTTCAAATAAATTATTATTTCTGTCCGACAAACTAAAAAAAAAAACAAATCAGTGTGGTGGGATTCGCGCTGTTTGAGGCGCACAGACGGACGGACATGGCGAGGCTAACAGTCGCCTTTAGAAACCACTATGGGAACGCGCCTAAAAAAAAAGAAACAAATTAAAAGGCCCATCAACTGACAAACAATAACAACAGGCTATAACATAGAAGAGAATCTTGCAATATTACATATTTCATAAAATTTCCTAATTCAAATGTACAATAATCAACTTAGATACAATGACCATACATTAAGCAAATTCTTCTATTCACGGTCTTCCAATTCATTTCCAGACGTAAAAATTAGAAATACTGTAAGTGAAGGAAGAGTGTAGTCACACATAGCCTATATATATATATATATATATATATATATATATATACACACACACACACACACACACACACACACACACACACACACACACACACACACACATACAGACTATATTAAACACGAGATGGCGAGGTGGATCTCGGTAATACCTCAATATACCGTCTTACTTTAAGGACAGATTTCAGACGCTGTGCTTTTAAATTGCACTTCAATACAGGTTACTGGAACATATAAAGACCAAATTAAGAGAGAAACGAACCATTCTAAAGGTCTATAACAACGTTCGCAAATACCTCACTAAGAAAACTCCAGTAACGACATAAGACAGTCATTAACCTCCAACATGCTCGGTACATAAATGTACAGAATTAAGACATAAAAAGAAAAGTGCTAAATCGAATAAAAATTAAGTAATCGCTCAAAGTGCAGAAAAACACGCTTCGTCATTTATGCTTTCAGTACCACCTACACAGAGGGCAGCAGTGACCTAACAAGTACTCGAAACTCAGGCATTAGTGACGAGTTACATAGTTCATATTTTTCATTATTTCGTTTAATACAACACAGTTGGTGCTATTGTGCAAAATTCTTCCATCACCTAAACTCCAGCGGCAATCAGAATATATAAACGAAAGGCAACGTACGCATTACGTAACATTCAGGCGCGTTCGCGTAACCACTGTTGCGGTCGAAAAGCAATAAGTATTAAATATTATGAGCCTGTGTCTGTATTCGTACCGTAGCTATCCGGCATGACAATCGCGTTTTTCTGCGCCGTATTATATCGCCAAATGTGGTCTGTCCGGCTCTACCATATTTTTTTCACATTATCTCATAAACGACACGATTTTCGGGAAAATAGTTATTGAACATAAAATTGTGTTTTAATTTCATGAACAGCGCTTGTCTGAAACATTCCCAGTCTACAAAAAATTCAGCGAGATATTATCATAAATGTACGCAGATCGTCATGTACAGTACCCGTTATTCTCGTCAGATTTTAAACAAACTTGAATTTTCTCCACAAATCTTCGAAAACTCCTCAAATATCAAATTTAATGAAACTCCGCCCAGCGGTAGTCGAGTTGTTCCATGTGGACAGACAGACGGACTGATAAAAAACGGTTAATAGCCACTTTTCGCAACTTTACTAACGCGACTAAAAACATTACATGTTTTAGGACCAGAAAATTGTCGTTCGATGCCATGCGAACGTGCAGACGTTTCTCTTCATCACGAGCTCTGAGTCCACACTTCCGCCTATCCAGTGGGTCTTCCTGGAGCTCTACCACACATTTTCATGAATGGGTGCCTAAATGAGCACAGTCGTACTTCATTTGATGTGAAAACGACATAAGGTACATAAGGCGGTCTAGGAGTTCAGACGGTACGACATTACATTGTTCTCCCTCCTATACAGTTTAGTCGAGGATTGTTAATCTGCCGCCATTCCCTCTACCACCAAATGTAAATCAGCCTAGCAAAAGTGGAACGGTTATTGTATGCGGTCAGGTTCCTTCTACTGGCCAAACCCCACTACGCGACCATCCACTTGCATAATGTTTTGATATGATAACCTTCATGAAATTAATAAAAACAACAGACACATGTGTTGGAATGCAATGGTAAATATCTTTTCATTTTATCCTGTTTGTACGCACATTTAACAACACATACTGTGGTCTCCTCGGTTAAACACCATGTAGTCTGGTGAGGGTGTATCAATGTTTCGGCGGACCGTTACGTTACCAACTTTATGGCAGATGTGTCTCCAAAATCGAGGCAGGATTTTCCCCGATTAAGTCAGTATCCCTCTCCAAGACAACCCGGTGGCACAACCCAGAACACCACAAGACGAATCTTCACACACACTTGAGAACACCACATGTCCTCACTGCACGACGCCTTTCACGTTCACACACAGACAATATAGTTTCAGACGAGAGTTCTTGTTTAGGTGCTTCTGCGTTGTCGCGAGAAGCGGCTATTAACTTCATGCCGGTCCGTCTGTGCGCAGTTCCCACTGGACGGTTTTTGTGACATTTGATATTCAGGCCTTTTATGAAAATATGGCGATAAATCCAAGTTTGGTTAAAATCGGACAAAATATCGGACACTGTACATGAAAACCTAAGTATGTTTCATTGTTTCCGGCAACATTACATAGCTACAAAAGCGCTCTCTCCGACTGAAATAGTATCCGGCTGTTAGACCGTCCGTCCACCTCTCTGCCTGTCTGTCCGCATTTATCAGCATGGCTGCCAATGGAAGGATTTACGTGAAGTCATACAGGGGACTTGTATGAACTGTGTAGAGAAGGTATGAATTACACGAACGCGCCACAATGTTACGTTACAAGTACATTGCCTCTATTGTTTAACAACGAATTTGAGAGAGGGTGGTTGGAAGAAATCTTGCCTTACTTTACAGTTCTGCCTGGAAGAATGTAGGATAACAACAAGCACAAGATTAGGGCTGAGGGAACAGTCATGAAATGTCGAGGGCATCAGTAAGATTACACCGACGTTTGGGAGTTAGTGCAATTGAATGTATGTTTGTACGTATGTATATATGTATATGTATGTATATATATGTATTTTATTATTATTATTATTTATAGCATGCCCCATTACTACAGTAATATTACATGCTTACTTACTATGCTTATTTACTATGCTACTTATACAGGGTGTTTCACGACTTTAGGGCATA
>JGI20166J26741_11816584_pt1 | contig 10079 bp, 4 predicted proteins | sample TergutCu122P5_FD_26741 | JGI IMG/M metagenome (IMG submission 26741) | reverse complement strand
GAATTAAATTTCCTACATTCTGATATAACTGTTATTATTTCACATGGTCAGATACTTATTTTATACAATTGGAGACCTTACTTATCAATCACCCCTCGTAGTTGGTTTGAATCATTTGACGCAGCTGTCAACCAAAAAAGACAAAACTCCAAACGTGCCCAGTATGGACTGCTAGGGATCACATTTATATAGTTCTTAGTTTTTATTTTTAACCATGTCAGAGGTTATTCTTGATCTGAGTCACGTGGACTCACAGAGTGCAGTAGAACCTGGTGTAAATTTTGTCTTAATGTTGCCTCGTTATAGAACAAAGCTCTAATACGAGATCAAAGACGGGGGTTATGATTGGTAGTCATAGAGATTTGCAAAAACAGCAGTGCTGTAAGATTACATATGGAAGTGTACAGCTGTATTTGAACAAGTCCAGCGTATCAAACTTAATTCCGATAATGGGCACTGACCAGCATACGAATGACAAAATCACAAGACGACACAGACAAAGAAGACTTTATGTCGTATCCGTAACCAATGTGCGGATGAGTTTCAACATCGTTCATGCACTTAAGCGAAATAAAGTTCTTTTCTCCTGTCAGTGTTCTGAATTCTTCTCAACTGAACATCGAAAGCCTGAGATAGTGAAAGAGAAGATCCTCGGAACAAATACCTTAAGACAAAGAGTCAAACCATGTTAGATGAAGTTTTATAGTGGTGTTGTTGAAGATGCAAGTCTTCTGGGATGTTAGGCCACGTCGACTGGTAAACAGTTACCGACGTTACGTAGGATCGCATTACCTTCATCTTCAGAGTCAAGGATAAAGACACTTCATCTTTCGGACTGCCATTAACTATTCTAGTACGTCTTCAACCTTCTGAAACCATGTTCTTAGGAAAAAAACATATCCTTGGAGGACTTAGACAATTGGCACGATAAATCAGCCATGATTATACTGCATATAAAAAGAAGCAAGGGAATGAAACTCTAGTAAATCTGCCGTCACCTAACTCATGGCAATGCAACACAGCTGGCTTAACATAGCAGCCGCAGTAGAATGTGGATAACATACTTCTGTATAGTTCGAGGCCAATTTCACTCACTAGTCAATTTATAAACCTCATTCCTTTCGTCCATTCGACTTACTGCCGAGGGCAACCTCACTTCAGGCCATGGCCAATTAGGGCGGTCACATTATATGTTCTTTCACATCATCACGCAATGTGGCCTGTCCTCTCCACCAGACAGCTGGGCGCTATGCTAGTACATATTTACAAAGGAAACTGCCACAGCCCAATAATTCTCTCTGGGAGGAGTATCAATAAAAGAGCTACAAGCAGGCGCTGAAACTTTAAAAGTAGTTGCAATAAAGGCGACAGCACGTATTCAGCGTCTTCACATTATGAACAGGCGTTTAAGTAAAAGAAATCCACACACCTACCAGACGGTGGTATAAGTGTACAGAGCATCGGCGGAAAGAGACTGCTAAGGAGAAGTCAGAATTTCTCAGAGATGAACGAGCTTCACGAAGGAATATCTACTTTATTCCGAGAAATAAGATTTTTGCACGTATTTCCTTCCTCACTCCTCTCAGTATCTACCGCTCGAGTGTTAGAGCAGTTATCTACAAAGGAATGTTTGTGACTCTCTTAAATTTTATGACAGTGGCTAATTATACCATCATGTCCAGTGACTACTATTGGGGGTAGACGGAATTTCGGGAATTGGTTCTAACTCAGCCTTCTGTGAAGTGACTGTCATTGCTGCAGACACACTACGCCTATTCATAAGAATCACACTATGAGGAATTAGGAATTTTATGTCCCTGTCGTTAAATATTCGTCACATCGAAAAACGTTTCAAACAAAAATTTCAGCCCTTTATTATATTCTCTGTTATGTATACACTTTTGTGCGATAAACTTATAGTGGGAAAATCTATCAAAGTTCTAAATGTCCTTCACACAAAGCGTTTGTACCAGAATCATACCAAATTAAATTCATTCCACAGCTGCCAGAGTACACCCATGAATGAAAAGTTTTAAACAGAATTCGTGCAATAAGGTCGGAGATGACATACATCGGCAAACAAACACGACGTGCTCCTCATGCGTTATTTTTTTGTGGGGTTATTTCTGAAAATAAATGCATAAACAAACAAATTAACGACATGACTGTTCTTGTTTTGAAAATAAGACTTTTCATCATTCAATGCGGGGCAATTTCGCAGGATATGACGTTTAACTGCAAGACAACTCGTATCACTGTTTTGTTTCAGTACATGTAAGGCTGCATGATGGTGCAACTATTTCGTCATTAGCACGATAACATTTCCACTGGAATTTAATTCCGTGGTTCATGTTTCATGGCCAGTCTTGGCAAACGGAGTTAAAGGCTTCCGAAGAGCATGATAAGTTTAAATTTAAGTCTCCCTGGCCTTCTGGTGATGTTTGGATGCAGTGACAACTAGGGCCAAAGTGTCATCAGTATCGTCAAATTCTAACAACAGAAGTGAGAGTGGTTTTTAAATAATTTCATTATAACGAAAAATCACTAAGTAAAAATTAAATCAACAGGCTTAAGAAAGACGAAAATACGAACTGACACCATACTTCCGTACTTCATCCCTGTCTAACAACATTAGAATTTGCAGGAACGTTAATTAGTGGCCTTAAGCATTACAGTTAACCTTCTTATTATCAATAATTTAAATTGGCACGAATGACTGTTCGCATTAGATCATGCAAATTCAGTCATGATGCATAACCAAAATTATTTCATTTCCAGTGTGATAGGAATTTATGTATGGTACTTATACCTAAACTCCCAACCAAAGAATTCATTATGAACCAATTTTAAACTCCTTTCCATTGAAGTATAAATAAAGGAAAAAATTAATCTAAACATACTCATAACATTTTACGAAATCAACTAATTAGAACAATCAGCTAACAACATTAAGTGGTAAAAAATCAATGTTTCAGTTAAATAATCAGGAAAGATAAAATACAGTGGAGTGGTCAGTATGTCGAAACTGCTTTCAGACTATCAGATGATCCACATACGTTCCACATTTACACAAGAGTGAATGCTTTGAAACATACTCGTCACAAATACTGAGAGTAATTGATTTGCGTGCCTGGTTCAAGACATTTTATAAAGAAACGGATTACATATCAGCGAAGGGGTAGTTGTAACAGCAAATTCTGCATAATCTTGTGGTTGGAATAAATCCAGATAAACGACTGCAATGTTCCTCCATAAAACAAGTTTCGTTAAAGTTACGACGCAATTTTCGAAAGCATGACTGTATTAATGAAATGTTGGGGCGGTAATTCCCCTCGGCCTACCACTGGCATCTGAAATGCCCATGTGTGGCCTCGTTGACTTTTATATTCAGTAAACTGTGTGTGGCCTGTGTTCACGTCAATAAATAGCTCGTTCACAATTTTTAACGCGATCTTTGAGACTGTTAGAAATAAAGGAAGCAATTGAGACATTCACTGCCAGAGTGGTCTAAGCCTGTGGCGTTTCTTCGTAAAATAAATCTAAACTTTCAGCACGTGTTCAACATTTCAAAGAACTACCAAAAAACACTCTAACCTTTATGTACGCGTATATATATAATTCAGGACGTAGCCCAGGTCATGATAAAGTGCAGCTATTCGGTAAGGATGTTCACTTCACGGAAGTGTAGTATGAAGTAGTGTTAGCACACTCTGGTATAAAACGTATAATTGACCTCAGTTGTTCGAAGAAGAACGTGGCCTTTCCATGCAGAGGCGCGGTAACAGCCGACCACTCCTGGAGTGCGCATTTCTTTCTTATGGTTCTGACGCAAATCGATGCTCCCCAGCCATTAGTGCTCGTGTGCGAATTTAACACGACAACGAGCCATAAGTGTTCCGAGGATGAGTTCATCCCAGTCCGTAAGAGGGGCCATACATACATTTCGCCACGAACAGGAACACTTCTTTTTATACGCATGTGACTACGCGCGTTTTTTTCTTTGTGTCCTGATTGTCAGTTCATAATTTCTTCAGCAACTACAATGGACCTCACACACTGTCATCAGACAACTTGTCACACTGAGATCACAAAATACCACTTATGTCCATAAAATTCCTGGATTGACAGCGCTCTTAGATAGTATCGATAATGTACCCAAACTGTGAAACCTTTCATGACTCAATTGGCAGAAGTGCAAGGCATGGAAAATGGGGTGCTGTAACGGTGAATAGGGGTACGCCGTGGCGCAGTTGGTTCAAGTACTGCGCTACAATCCGAAAGGTCGCGGGTTCGTTTCCCGATAGGATCACTGACTTAATCCTTCAGGCAGCAATGTGTTCCTGGGGTCGACACAGCCTCTAACAGGAGTGAGTACTACGGATATCTCCTGGGGGTAAAGGCGGCCGGTGTGTAGGTCTGACAACCTTGCAAACTTCGTGTGCCGATTGTGTAGAAATTCTGGGAGCCGGAACTTCCTGGACCCGTATGGGCCTGTCCAGGCCTGTAAAGGGATAGTTTTACCAACGGGCGAATATCAATGATGTTCTACTTAGTTCAGTTGACAAAATACCCTGCCCTTTCCGAATGTCTAAGAATGTAAACGTCGAAACTTATATAAAAACAACAAATTGCGCCACTCAGTCCATACGTAACCGAATAAAACACAGGCTAAGTTACGGAAACTTACAGGAGTGACATCTTGATGTCGATCATTGCCGCATTTGCACAGTCAGCTGAAGAGCTAAGAATAACAACGGACGGATAATTCTGCATCACTGATATATTTTCCTCATACGATATTGCAAAAAGGTAAACGCTGCGCCTGGATTGAAAACATGTTCCTACAACTGTGGTCGCACTTTTGGTCGAAATTATAATTTAAAAGCAGTTTTGGGACTAGACTACACTTTAATATTTAGATATGACCTTCATAATTACATACGGACTTCAAAAGCTTGGGATTTATTTAAAAATTGTTTTGGTACCAAAATTATTACGCTAGGCAACGCTATACCATACACTTCAGAATACGAAAAATAAGCAACATATTAGGAATACCACATAAATTCGTCAACAAATTGCAATTTGAATTATAAACGTGGTTTTTTTTCGCATATCGTAATTTCCGCCTGTCTGTAAATCTCTCTTATTCTACATGGGAGTTACAAGCTTATTCTGCACCTATAACTACTAACAAAGGATAGTCAAATTCGGCTGTAACATCTCATCGTGAAAACTACAAAATAAAATGAATAAAAATACCGTCAATCACAACAATTGTGCATGTGGTTATTTAGTATGATTTTATACTAAATGTTTCGAGTTCCATTAGCCGCCATCAGGTATATCTAAATACATAAAATATTCTGAGAAAGGATAACTGCAAACATAAAATTTTTAGGCTAGAATAAGATTTTATTCTTTACAGTTGAAGTGGGATTATAACCATACATCCGGGTTTTCCCGGATATATCCTCTTTTTCAAGCTTCAGAATTGGGTCCAGCGGGAATTTTTTTAATTTTCTAAAAATGTACTGGTTTTTGGCCATTCTCGATAATAGCACTCAATTTTTCTGTAGTCGTTACGTACGTTATAGTTCGTTGTTTTCGTAGGCCACGTTTCAGCTTCAGAACTTACTGTCACTCGCTTCCGGTCGATCCGAAGGCATGCTCGCACAGCCACGTTCCGGTCGTCCGTTTTGAACGTCTGCAGGCAGGGGAGGCCGTGTTGTGCGCTGTTTAGTTCGTGTCTTTTTTATCGCGTTCCTACAATGGGGAGAACAAAATGTAAATTCAAGGACGAAATAAAAAGGCAAGCATTCGTGTTCCCGAAAAGGTCGCGACGAGTGGGAAGCCGAATGCTTGATATGTAACAGGAACTTCCGTGTCTTCGAGCTCATGTGGAATGCGAGAAGCACAAGAAAGCTGTTAGGAGGTGAAAAGAGTTTAGCAAAAGTAACAAGTTCTTTACTGCATCGGGAAGCAAATCAGAAGATGATGTATTAGCGCCAGAAGGTGCATTTGCATTTCATACCGTGAAACATCCCAGTAGTTACATTTGCATTTCATACCGTGAAACATCCCAGTAGTTACAAGACAGCGCACTACACGTCCTTTCAATTCAAAACAATATTTCCTGATTCTGAAATAGCTCCCAAATTTCAAGTGCGCGGAAAAAGACGGACGTAATCATTAACTTGGTAACTGCACCGCATGTTATTGGAAACATAATTCAGGTGTCCAAAAGTAACACAGTTACTGTGGAGTTGCCACAGACGCAAGCAATCACAATTCTGTGAAGGTGTTTCCTGTTGTAGTCCAATATTTTGATTGGAAAAATGGTGGTTTACAATCAAAGTCAACTGAAGTGGTCCAACAATCGAACGGAGCAGCACATACAGTTGCTAAGTATATCAAGGGAGCTCTAGAAAATCATGTCTTTTTTAATTTGAAGAAAATCTGGGTTTTTGACTAATTGTTATTTTTCAAAACTTTTTAATATCTTAATGGTAATGAAAATTTTTAAAAATTCTACATTTTATAAAAAACCACATAATTATATTATATTACATTTGTCTGAGTCAAAAATAAAAACAGCATTTGACCTTCAGAATGTCTCGGAAAACTTCAGTGCGGATATTCTGAATATCCGAAACTCTATGAAGAACACACTTAAAGAACACCTCACCCAGAGTTTCATAACGCAAAGAACTGCTAGCAGAAAAATGTGGAAGAGTATTATGTAATAAAATTGTGACTGTTTATATGTTCTCTTTTTTCATTTTTTTGCTAACATGTCCTTTTTTGTAGGTAAGATACATGGGAAATGTCCACTTTTCTTGTGATGAATATATGGTAACACCTATAATTTATAAGAATAAAGGTTCATACGTATAAAGCAGGTATAAAGGTATAAAGGAGGCTATGTTGTGAAAATGTGTAGCATGTTCTTGTTGAGGTATGTCTATAAATTTTAGAGCTCGTCTTTACCACAAAGAAAGAATTACATCTTCAAACCACAGGAAGTTTTACGTTTATAGAGAAACACATAATAACAACCAACTCAATGATCACAGTATCTGGAACCAAACGCCATCTGCAGTACCTTACGGGGAAAAGACTCGTAACTGAATCAGTCACCTCAATCAAAATTCTCACCGCCTAAGTGATAGTTATACAACGAATATAATATACCTTCCGTTTCTTACACCTGCGCACAAAAACCATGCGTCTCACTTCATATTTTAATAAAACCTAATACAACACTATAAACGTCTTTAAATTTAATGTAATTATTTCGTTTTCAGATTACAAACTTTAAAAAAAAAACAGACACACCAAAACCAGCATAAAGTCCGAGAGCATCAAACTATAAGACTTCCTATTTACACGTATTTCTCAGGTATTTTTCACTTAAATTTAATCATTATATACTCACATTTTCTCTTCTTTTATTTTATTCCAGAATCTCCAGACGAGATACACATAACCTAAATCCACAGACTGCTTATAAAAATCCCAAAATGCAATAAATCTAGTATACGAACTTGAAGATTTGATTGAAAAATTGTTTAAAAATAATTTAAAAGTTAAGTATTAAGGCATGTAAGTAATATTTGTTCTTTGTTATTAGTTCCTGTCTTCGTGAATAGCGAATGAAAAACGTATCCGTGGTAAGGTGTACGTATATTTCGTTCCTGTTGTTATGGAGTTGGTTTTCGTATCCTGTCTGTACGTACTTCTAACAACCAGCATATACAGAAACGCTGAGTATTTTAACACACTAAAAGATTTCTCCGCATCCTAGTAAGAGATCTGCAATCCATCATCGAGACGTAGGTGGGGAGATTTACAATCTTCCATGCTAGATGCTCACCTGCTTCTTCGACCTTAGATCGTAACTCGCACAAAATAGTCTGGCTCAACTATGATACCCAATATTGGCCAGATACTGAAATGTACGTAGGTCTTCGTGTAAAGAGTCTGTTATAATTATTGATTCGATTTTTACCAAATATTAATTTGGTTTCAGGGTTTTAGTAAAAGCTGCAAATATAAAATTTCACGTAAGTCCCTCCGGTGGGAGCCGAGTTACTCCACGCGGACGGACGGACAGACATAACGAACCTAACAGTCGCTTTCTGCAATTGTTTCGCACACATGCCTTAAAACTAAAAGACGCTTCTTTGACTGACATGACAATTAAGTTCTTGAATTTCAAATTCGAAAATAGCTTCTATCAACAACAGCTTCTTTGATGTAATTCATCTCCGTTTCTTTACACAAGAATCACTTCATTAGCATACATCGCAGGTTGATGAACGAAGAAACCGAGAATGAACGTAACCTTTTCTTTTCCTCCTTTGTGTACAAATTCAGTTGTTTGAACTTATCACGAACCTATTAAATCTTTAAAAACTACTACCCAACCTGCAACTTCATGTAGATGTAATATAAGCAGTTACATGCAGGTGACGAAGTTCCTTCTGTACTAGGGGAAGCACATGTCTTTATGCAGTGTTTAATACACATCATTCTTATTCGTGTCCTAAGGTTGATGGTAGTCGAGAATCATCTCTTCGACTTCGTTTTTCACGTGATTAGCCTTTGTTTTTTTTTATGGCGGTTATAAGATTAATAAATGCCCATAATAATTGGCTACCATTGCTAAACATCGTTCTATCTCGCCATTCATTACAAATCCCTTCTAAATATCACGTGACGCCGTACAGCCTTTAAACACTTAGTGCGAAAATAAATGTAGGCTACAGGTCTCACTGTAGCGGCCATTACCTACATCGGTTTGAAAAAACCTCACTATAATTCAAACTAAAGACTTTGCCACACTATACCTTAAAGGCCTAAACAAGACTGACCGTGAATACAGAGGCAGGAAGCACCTGAGTGCCTGTGACCGAATTCGTGAATCAGGTTCTTGCAATGTTGTGATCATGAAGTGTCTCACTTCGACCCAACCGACTTCGTTTAAGGTCGATTAATACAGGCAGTGTGCATATTTCAAGAACTAGAAGAATGTGAAAACTGTATCCGTAATGCATATAAGACTTTACTACGAGTGGGTGCTGGTAAGTCCTTAGCCCGACCTACATCCCGATGTCGTAGGACGGAACCGATAGTGTCGTTGGAAAGAGGGGTCTGTTCATGTGCCGAATTGCAAGGCTTTTCTTGTTACAGAGGCTGAAAGGAAGCATGTCAGGCGACGCGCGCAATTTCAATAACATCGAGACGCGAGCTGTCATCAAGTTCCCCCCCACCCCACCCCTGGCAACACAAGGCGCCGAAGGAAATTACGCCATTTTGAAATAAACATTAGGGGAACATGCACAATCGTAAGCCACCGTCAAAAACTGGGTGGCCCAGTTTAAACCTGGTGATTTTTCCACCTATAATGCGCCTCGTCCTTAACGACCCAAAACAGTGACCACCTCGGAGATTATTGATCAAATTCACGGGCCAATCTTGGAGACCGCCGGATTTCGGCTAAATAAATAGCTGAGCAACTGGACATCTCACTTGAGCTGGTTGGGTCCATCATTCATGAAGATTTGGACATGCGGAAGCTCTACGCGAAGTGGGTCCCGAAATGCCTGAACGCGGATCAAAAACGTCAACGTTGCCAGTCGTCTGAGCAACTTCTGGAATTTTTTCGGCGCGATCCAAATGATTTCCTGTAGGGCGCGATTGGTGACGATGGACGAAACCTGGTTATGTCACTATGACCGGGGGACAAAGCAACAATCAATGGAGTGGCGGCATAGCGGCTCACCCCGCCCGCCCCAAAAAATTCCGAGTGCAAAAATCCGCTGGAAAAGTTCTCGCCTCGATTTTTTGGGATAAAGACGGCATCCTCCTCGTTGATTATCTTCCAAAGGACCGAACTATCAACGCGGAGTATTACTTATCTCTGCCGTTGCAATTGAAGGACATTTTCAAGGAAAAACGCCGCGGAAAGATCACTAAGGGGGTCTTGTTCTTGCACGACAATGCCCCGGCTCACCAGGCACTTGCAACCCAGAAGAAACTGGCCTACCTGGGCTTCCAGTGTCTTGATCACCCAC
>JGI20166J26741_11816473_pt1 | contig 10080 bp, 6 predicted proteins | sample TergutCu122P5_FD_26741 | JGI IMG/M metagenome (IMG submission 26741) | reverse complement strand
GTTGTGGCTTCACTCTCTCAAGGTCGCACAGCTGCTGCGCAGTGCGGCTTGTTTACATACAAATCAGTCCCGGTCATATTTGAACCACCTTGTATTTAAAGGTCTAAAAATGCTCTCATCCGAAAGCTTGAAGGAATGAGTAAAATGACTTGGTAGACGAACGATAGTAACGTTACTTTCGGCAGCATTCTGAAGCGGTAAAGTGTAGCTGCAATAAGCTCTGCGGCCACCTAAAAGTAGAATGGCCTTACTGAATCTTTGCATTTGAGAAAATGTTCTGTGAACCAGTTGATGAATAAGTCCGTGTCAACGTACGACAATTTCCGTTTCATGTACACGTCTGATCCTGGGAGTAAGCTATCACCGAACTCCTTTTTCTTGTTGACGTCCTTGAATAATAGAATAGGGAGCAGAAATTGACCTGCAGCATTACAGCACGCTGTCAATCTGATATATATCCACTCTTTTCTCCTGATGTTAAAACACAAATTTTTAGACACCTTTTCTCTTATTATAGAGTCAGGTTTGTTATTTATATATATATATATATAATTTTTATCAGGGTTGAAAATATTTCCAGGTGTTTCAGAAATTTTATTTTTGGTCGCTAATTTCTCCAGCATGTTAAAAAACGTTTCAACAGTTTTCGGTTTCATTGTTTGAGCTCTAACTAAAGACAGGCTTTCAGCAGGCATTTCCTGCAGTTTCCGTTTCGTCATTGAAACTATTTGAAATTCCCATTTCTCTATCAAACCTGGATGCAATGACAAGAACTGCGTGGGACAAAACTGGCTTCTCAGAATATCTGAGTATGTGTGACGGTTTTTATGCTTTTAACTTTATTTTTTAAAACAACGGTTCCGTCTAGTTGGAAAATAGAGCAGTAGAACAGGTAATTCTTAGTACTCTGAAATGTATATGCACAGTTCTTTCAAACTGACTTGGTATTATTTAACTGCTGCATTTTTTCCTATTTTTTTTTTGCGGCGTCTCCCAAACTTCAGACGGAGATGTCGTACCCCCCCCCCCCCCCCCACACACACACACACACTTGCAGAACGGAATGAAAGATATGGTTGCTACCTGGTGTAAACGCAAGGTCAGCAACACTGGAAACCTGTATAGTGATTGCACAGTTACTTCGATTTGAACTAATTAGGACATATTTCGTGAGCACTAGCAAAATGTTCGAAAGTAAAATTAATAAACTCACCCCATAAAATCAGCCATCGTACTTGCAAAACAGCGCCGATATTCACTACGTTTGTTCACAACACTTACCTAGAGTCACTGAACATGCACATGTGCTACGATCTACAGAGAGTTGCCAGAACCTGACGAATTAAAAAGTATGGCGTCTCTCCGGCCGCGGCAACTCTCCTGGAATTGCTGTATGAAACTTCGACATCCAATAAACAACACGTGGAACAGAAGAAAACGCGCGCCTTAACGCCAATGGAAAATACGGGTGTTTCATCATATCCTCAAGACGTGACTGGGGAGTAAAATTCTAATATTAACTGCAAATTCCTATATTTACCTAGGATCGAGTGGCGAACCGTGATCCGGAGGTCAGATCTGTTGAAAACGTACACAAAGGCATTGTATCATTCGGCCGCACTTGATCTCTGTGTTAGGTTTCACTACTGCGGTGACACAATTTACAACTTCAGCCCACCTTATCCTCTCTTTCAAGTGGTATTTGCTTTGAAGGTCTTACCCAATTTTATCTCCGTAGCACACACTACATTGTATGCACATCTCTTGTGACTTCAAATAATCAGCCTAACAATAACAACTGAAAACATAAATTATTATATTCCTCACTGTGTAACCTTCTCCCCCTCTTTCCCAAGTTCAAATATAACCATTTTTATACACACCTAATTTACGTCCTTGTTTTAAATCTCTAAAACCTAGAGTTTTTGTAAATGATTACTTATGTTTCAGTTCGTTCCTCAAGTAGAAACCACAACGTTTACATTTTAAAGCCCAAATGTTTGATAGGATTTAGAAAATCTCTCCATTTATTGGAAAAGTCACATGAAGTACATGAATACGCAAAGCATACAGTTCATTTAACATTACAATCAAGAGATCATGCTACGTAAGGTCAGGGAGTAGGATTGTTAATGAATCATGAATTGTAAAGAATGTGGAAGGAAGCGATGCAGAAATACCAGAACACATACGAGTATAAAGCTTCTGAGGAATATCATGAAAAACGTCAAATATAGGTCATCAGATCGACAGTTGAACACGAAATCTCCCTAATACAAAAGAAGAGTGTAAAGCTTTTATGTAATAAATATGGTTTATTACAGCTTCATAATTCACAAAATAATTCAACATCTCTTTTATACAAAATAATGAAAGAAAGTGTGTTAATATACATTCATGAAGAAACAAAACTGAACAAGAATGTGTCACAGATCAATTCTATTAAAGATTGTATAAATATTGCACAGGAAGAAGGTAACTGAAAATAAACTTCAATAACACGAATGAGTTAAATGGTGTATATGTATATCGTCAAACACAACTATACTTCTTGGTGATGTGTTTATTATGTTAAGGCACAACTACATGTTTCGGCCATCAATGTTGGCAATCTTCAGGTTGTACATGAAAACTTATCAATAGGCTATACCAACATGTGTGGGAAGTTTATAGGTCGCGAGGGGGGAGATAGGTGCGAGATCTTGTTTGTGTCAGAGAAGGGGGGGATAAGTTCTCATGTACAACCTGAAGATGGCCAAAACTGATGGCCGAAATATGTAGATGTGTCTTAGCGTAATAAACATACCACCAAGAAATATAGTTGTGTTTGACGATATACTCGTATATATACACCATTTAACTCATTCTTGTTATTTGACAACACAAGCGGAAAGACGCAACTCAAAATAAAAAAAAATCTTTAATATCGATCTTTAAGTCTTTCGAAATTTGTCTTACTAATTCCCACTTTCCTACGAAATAAATGGAGCAAACCGCCATTGGGATGTACATAAAAATAAACACTAGATTACAAGAAACAGGCACGACACAAAGCAAATTATGTCTATGAAGTATCCACAATTACAGCAAAACAAGCTGGGACAAAATACTCCTTGTTCACATCTGGATATGTTCTCTGCATTTGGCGATAATATTTAATATCTTCTATTCTCTTCTGTCTTGTGCTCTGATACGTGAAACCGAGTATCTTGTACCTTACGAAATATTAAAGCGTAACACAATTATTTTTGTGGAAGTAAAAAACTATCTCTTCTTCTGATCACCCTGTTATCACGGAAACAGAAATTTTTAACTATAAAAAAATGCTTGGTAACATACTTTGCAGCTGTTGTCTCCATTTAGCTTTATTGGACCTCCTGGTATCTTCTACGTTTCTTTTGCTCTTCGTCTTCCAATGATGCGTTCGCTCGAGAGGAATGTTCGATATTTCGGACGTTAATGCAGGTGGTGCTTTGAATTATCAATGTTCCTTAAAGTGTTCAGAATATGAGATCACTTTTATGGCAGTGAAAAAACAGACGAAAAATATATTAAAGACGATAAGTCAACAAAACTGCTACAGTTTTTTTTTCATTTTTAAAACTGATATAGACACAAACACGCAAGAAATACGCAAATGTGAAAAAGCCAGAAGTGGAAACACTTACAGTTCTTATTAATACGAAGAAGATCCCAATACACATATTTCTTTTACACATTTGTACCATACTTTTACACCCCACCTGAGGAGGCCTGTTGTATATATGATGTAAAAATTTCTTTCACTTATAAAGAACGTTATAAAAAGAAATATTCGTGTTGACTGTATCATATTTAATATACTGATTACTGACACAAAAAAGAAACGTCCTCTGTTAAAGCTACAAAAATAAAACCTACATTATTTATGTTACAAAAACATTGAAATGCTTTCTTGTATTTGACATGGTAATCATATAATGTTGGAGGAAAGGATATTTTTAAAGTTTGTAGGTAAACTTACGTATCTCCTGCTGTAAAATGAAGAGTTTCTGCATTTGTCAAAGAGCGTATTAATATTTTTCTTATGATTCGAAAATAAATGAGAATATTTCCCCACACAGCATTAACAGATTCATCTTTCTAATGAAGACTTTTTTTTCTGCGAGACAGGAAAGCTCAAATTTGATTCATAATCCTTTTTTTAACAAAGGTATATCTCTGTAGATATTCCTATTCTTTATATGTACGGCTCAAAACAAAGGCACAAGCTAACGAGTGTGGTAGAACTGTCACACGGAAGTAAATAAAACGCCAAAAGTGTTTTAAACAAGTCCTGGTTGTACTTTTATTCATTTTCTACCATCCCTCTCCGTGAAAGCCTGTTTGCCAGCATTGCCTTTGTTTGGCGGTGATATATGCCTTCCTCTTTGCTGGTCCTTACTTCACTACTCCCACAACAATATTCTTAAGTGACTACGTCATCTTTTGATCTTGTTACTCGTGCTTGTTCCTATTCTCTCCAACGTCGTTCTTTGTTAATGATAAAACACGTGGTTTATGCCAACTTTTCTCTCATAAAATGTCACCTTATTTCACGTTTTCTTCAAACATTCACTGCCAAAGCGACATAGTAGACTTCTAATGTCTTTGCCTGCCAATATTTCTTCCAGTATTAACAATTCCGAAAGGGCGGAAAGTTTTCAGTCAGAATATCTGTGAACGGTTGCAGCATCCGTCCAAATATTATAATTTAAAGTGCGAATTTAAATAAAAAACATACCGCGAAATATCACAATATTAATGAGAAATAAGGAACATGGTGATTGTAACGTAAGTAATCATTTCTCCACATCAATGTTTTATTAATTCTTTTTTTTTTAAGATTCTCAAACATTACCCTTTAGAATATGGTATTTATCACGCAGTACAATCCGATATATGAAACTGTTACAAGCATCTCAGTTTTTCGCTAAAATGCACCCCTGTGTCTTACACATCCTTAGTCATTAAACTGAACACTTTTAACCGAAGTGATTATTCGTTAAACCCTTACAAAGATGGGTAATGTATGTACAACGTGACATGGCGGCATGTTCACGTAACCACGCTTGCAAAACTGAGTCTTCAGTATTGCTGTTGTCATGGAAACTGAAATGTGTGATTCCTTAGCATTGAAGAACTAAATAATGTAACCTTCAACAACATAAATACTGAACGCTTTGCCATGGAAGAGCAACAATGCGTTATATTTTACTGTAGCTGAGCTAAAACATTTTATAAAGTTCAAACTTCCTCAACTAACTTAGAAGTCTAATAACCTTTTACTCGAAAAAAGCCATTTTGTTGGAAATATAATTCACCAGATACAACTAAAGGATCTTTATGCTTGGTGCACGATTATTTGATTTATTATTTATTTATTTATCTATCTATCTATCTACTGAAATGACGATCCCCGAAAAAATACGTTTAACCATGTAATGACACACGATGTGAAATTACTTACAGTCCAGGACTCTCCTATGTCCGCTACAGCATTACGTTTATGAAGATTTCCAGGCTGTTTCCGCTTATTTTGTTGAAGAGTTAAACATTAATAGGAAGCTGGTTGTGGGCCATCGGTAGAATTGTACTAACACTGGAAAACCGAATAAAGCGATTGGATAAAAGATGTCTTGGTGTTATATATATATACTAACTCCATGGAGCAGGCTCCTTCCTAATATTATATATATATATATATATATATATATATGGTTTCAGTTTTCACTTCTTAGAAGTAAACGCTCATCCCTTTACAATACACGAACGTCCAGGAAAATAACCTGTATTTATTGTAAAATTCTTAGAAAACACTTAAAAATGTACTGTCTAGACAAAATGGAGAATACGTTGTTGTTACTGCAGATAGTGCGTATAGCTACCACTGTGATCTGAGAGGTAAAGAGGGAGCAATGAACGACCCTTAATAAAGCATAAGCAAAGGAAACGTTTTGTTGTTTGAATGTGTCAACAAATTGACAGGCAAGACCAGTAGCTGCTGGGCATCTAGCTGATGGAAAATTATTGAAAAAAGAATCGATATTGAATTTATAAATATCTCTTAGAATTCGAAAGCATCCAAATATGACAAAAAATTAAAAACAAAATTATGTGTTGATTAAAAACATGCTTCAAGATGAACCAAATCCCACACAATGTCAGTGTTTTTAAATCTAACACATTATATTATCTCATGTATAACTGAAAGAGATTACCACTGCCGTGTTAATATGTGACGTTTTAACATCTTGTTGACCTCACTGACACTTAAGAGTAACCCATGCTCGCTGCACACAAGATACGTCATAATATACAACGTTCGCTGGTATGTGGAACCAGAGCTGACGACTTTGTTACCTGGATCTGTACGACTCATTCGCGGTGGTTTCATTGCAGCGTGCCTGTCACAGGAAGTCACTCGAAGCCTAACTTGCAGCCCAGTCTCACATTTTTGGCGTAAGAGGCGTACAACGGGTTTTGTGGTTTGAGAACAAAAGTGCATAGCAACACAGAGAGAGATTTTATTGTCAAGCACACTCTTTTTGTTCTTCAATATTCAGTATACTATAGTGAAGATTTCTTTTATTGTCAAAAACTCTGTAAGGATAATATCCTACAAAACTTTGGCAGTAAATATAGAATTAAATTCCTGTGTATCAATTTCTTCATAAGCAACCTTATGCCGACGGTTTACAACATATGGAACAGGTTCCTTGTTAAAGCAGAAACGAGGGCGAATATGACTTATTCTTTCAGAATAAAGATTAAATAATAAGGGAAAGAGCATTCAGAAGCATGTCCACAACAATCTGAACGACGCTTGCTGCAGAAAACCTGTGTATTACTGTAATTTGTATAGGCAGCCGCACAATGTCCCCTTTTTAAAACACACAAACTGACAGTGTTTAAACTCTTCAGGAAGAAGTGTGTTGCGAGGAGACAGTTTTGTCACTGGTTCAGTGAAGCGGTAATTAGTATTGGTTCATTCCACTCCCAAATTATTTTGGGAATGCATTTCCTTAAACGATAATGTAAATAATCAAATTATAGGTACTCGTCGACATATAATCCACGTGCAGAGTATTAACTTGAAGAAATATGTGGACACGCAGTATAGGCAATATCTATACAAGAAATTCAAAGATTTTCCAATAATTTGTGCATTAGGTGTCAAGAAATTGTGAACGTTGAAAGAGAAAATTTCCAATACTTTCCCTAAAATTCATTAAATTTTATTACATGCCCGTGTACAATCTACGAGCAGATTCCGCCTTAAGTAAGACACCATGTACTGCGCTGACTAAGTGAAACGGTATAATACTGCTGGGAGAATATATCATCCAGACAAAAAAAAAAACACACTGAAAAAATAAAGTAGACCAGTGCTACACGAAATTTAATCTCAAACAAAATGTAAAATAAGTTTGTAAAGAGACGACTACTGCACATTATAATTTGTTACGTTCTTCTTCTCCTTACAAAAGTAATAATTTGTCAGTTAATATTAATAAATCAGTAACACATATTTGTGTAAGAGTAACATTGATATTAATTGAGAGTATCGATATGTCGCGTCGTTTATTGGCACAATAGGAAGACTAGTGTTTATTCAAAAATGCAAAGAATCATGGAACACCTTCCGTTGCATAAAATTTAGGAAGATACTCCAGTTGGTTATTAGGAAGAACGGAATGGGTAAAAATCTGTAATAAATGTCATGCAAATAAATTCAAATGATTTATAAAATATTTAAGTGTGGGCACTAATATTTAATGGGTTTTAAAACTTTAACTGTAAATTCACTTGTCCTTTCAAATTAAAATTTTAATACGTCTTGTTATAAAAGTAAAATTAAGTGGTTATGAACATTTTAATTACATACTTGATCGATTTGAAAATCTCTTCATATTTTCGATATCCGTAATCAACGCCATAGCGATCGAAATGCATACGGGTAAATTAAAACAATAAATATAACCACTATCAAGCAAAATACATGTACTTATTGTACGTAACTGCTTTCTATTATATATCTCATATTTAATGTAAAAGCAACCGAAAAATGTATTAAATTATCAGGTCACATTAGTAACTGAAATTTCGTGTTTTTCTAGCGTGTAATGGATGTACGAGTAGAAGCTCAAATACATTAAACATTCACAAATAAAACTGTCGTGTTCATTACATGATGAAACTGAAACCGATTTTATCAAGGAAAGCTGCTCACCTTTACCTTTCTACGTAGGCGTGCAAAAATGGCACTCCTACAATAGTAAGTAGTCACAAATATGTAAGAACAAAACATATCATAAAGTGACTGAAAATAGTGGTATAATTAGTGAACAATTATAAGAGCAACACGAATATGCTACAGTTATGCAACACAGATTCATAAATAATAAGAACCAACAATAAATTTTGTACAAGAAAGCAGTCTAAGGAACATATGAGAGTTCTTGATTTTAGACTTTCGCCGTGTACTGAATATAGTAAACTTTCTTTAGGTTAAAACCAGACGCCGTGGAATTACCCTAAAGAAAGTTTACTATATAACATATGAGAGCATTTAATGTGTGCTATAAAATTCTGTGAACTGGTCCATAAGATACGCATGTTATGAACCAGTTCTATACACTGCTACAAATGAATTATATAATATCTGCAGATATTTAAAGCAAAATGTTTAATGTATTTAATGACAATTCTATGTTTTACATGTTCTTTAATGATGTTCTGTAATTGCGTTACTTCTTATAGGGCTACCACTGAACCCTGTTGTCTCTTTCTTCGGGTTTGAAAAAGGAGGCATAAATTTCTTCCAAACGGCTACACCCACCTGCCGTACTAAAACGTGGTTTAAGACGTCACAAAACACTCTTAATTTTATACGTGCCTGAAGACCAGAAACTGACCCCAACTATTTTCCATTGCACATTATAGTCTTTGGAAATCTGACAGCAAGTTGAAAAAGGAATGAAATTAATTTGCAGAAAATATTCGGAAAAAAATCTATAACATGACAATGAAATCTGCAATAATTTTATTTGAAATATGGTTTTGGTAAAATACGTGAAACTAACTAAATACTTGAAACAAAATTTATCATTAGAACATAAAGTCGCTCATCTTTTAATAGAAATCCCCGCCTTTAAAAAAACCGAAAATTATGTCCTGTGTACAACAGAGCACACTAATGACTCCATTCCTGTATTGAGTGGTTCCAGTCCACAGCAAAATCGTTAAAATGTTCTGCATTGTGTCCCTCACATGTTCAGGTTCGTGTACGAAACTAAAAAGTGTCTCGAAATTTTCGGATGCATCCATATTGTATTGAGACTCTACAGTTCATTTCCCTACTAGATTTGCCGCTTTAATAACTGTAGAATATTACGATGGTTTGCTAACATCCCGTACATTTGTCAGAATCCTTTACGTTTAAGAAACCATGTATTTTTAATCCTTGTGCCATATTTCCTAAAAGTGTTAAAACTTTTGAAAATGTTTCAAAATTAAATACTTTGCAACAACTCTAAAAATCAGAACTGGACACTACAAATAAATTAAGAGCATATTAAATTTGGAGAATGCTTGTTATCATATGATCCAGAATCTCTTCATTATACTGGCTGCCTAGAAACAAAATATGTAGGATTATAACTGTGCCTGCTGTTTAGCATGGGTGTGAAACTTTGTACCTCCCATTAAAGGGAAGAAATAAACCAAGGGTGCGTAAGAAGAGGTTACCGAGGAAGGTGTTTGGATACAAGAGAAAGAAGAGATAGGAGAAGAGAAAAAATGGTATAATAAAAACATTCATTAATTTTTCTCACCGCACATTATTTGGACAATCTGAGGACATGATATAGGTGGGGAGGGCGCCAAACGTGAACAGGTTTTGGGTGGCTGAAACCTAAGTGAATAAGCAGCTCGAAAAACCAAGGTCTGGTTTGGAGGATAGTAGTATTGGTACAGCCATAGAACACTTTTTTGGAAAAGTCAACTTGGTAGAACCTGAATTAGAGGGAGACGTTTCGGCAGCACCGTTTGGTGATGGGT
>JGI20166J26741_11816362_pt1 | contig 10081 bp, 8 predicted proteins | sample TergutCu122P5_FD_26741 | JGI IMG/M metagenome (IMG submission 26741) | reverse complement strand
TTGACTGGGGCGTAGCCAAGCGGTAAAGGCAACGGGTTTTGATCCCGTCATACGGAGGTTCGAATCCTCCCGCCCTAGCCAGTTTTTTGTCTTCTATCTTCCCTATTGCCATGACGAAAGCATTGAAAGTTATCAGCGGCAGCGCGCATCCCATCCTGGCGCAGGAGATCGCGGACTACTTGAAAACCCCACTGACCCAGGCGGTTATCCGGAAATTCAGCGATGGCGAGATCTTCCTGGAAATCAAAGAGAGCGTGCGCGGCGCCGATGTCTTCGTCATTCAGCCGACCTGCACGCCGGTCAACGACCACCTGATGGAACTGGTATTGATTGTCGATGCCCTGCGCCGGGCTTCGGCCAGGCGGATCACCGCCGTCCTGCCCTATTACGGCTATGCCCGCCAGGATCGAAAAGTCGCGCCGAGGGTGCCGATTTCCGCCAAGGTGGTGGCGCATATGCTGATGGTGGTTGGCACGCGCCGCGTCTTGTGTATGGATCTCCATGCCGGGCAGATCCAAGGTTTTTTCGATATTCCGGTCGATCATCTTTATGCCGCGCCGGTGCTTCTCGATCATATTTCGCGCAAATTCAAAGACGTGGTGATGGTTTCCCCGGACGCCGGCGGCGTCGAGCGCACCCGCGCCTTTGCCAAACGCCTGAACGCCTCGTTGGCCATTATCGACAAAAGGCGCGATAAACCGAATGAATGCGAGGCCATGCACGTCATCGGCGATGTCAAAGGCAAGGTGGCGATCCTGCTCGATGATATGGTCGATACCGCCGGCACTCTGTGCAACGGCGCGGCGGCGCTGTTGGCCAACGGCGCCAAAGAGGTTCATGCCTGCTGTTCGCATCCGGTCTTGTCCGGGGCGGCGGTCAGCCGCATTCAGGATTCCGGGATCAAATCCCTGATGGTGACCAACAGTATTCCCTTGCGCCCGGATGCGGCGGCCTGCGACAAGATCACCGTCTTGTCGGTATCGGCGCTCCTGGCCGAGGCCATTGAGCGGATATTCAGCGAGGGTTCGGTCAGCTCGTTGTTTGTCTGATAATGATTATAAGCGGTTAAACGATTTTTTTTGCATGAATCATCCGGATGGGTAGCGGATAGGCCGCGAGAGGGCCGGATGGCAAGGAGGAACTATGTTACAGTGTACGATTGATGTCGCGGTGAGAAATGTGACCGGCAAAGGCCCGATGCGCCGCCTGCGCCAGCGGGGGATTATCCCGGCGGTTGTTTATGGTGGCGGCGCCGAAGCCATGCTGTTGCAGTCGGACGGCAAAACCCTGCGGGCAAAGCTTTTGGAATTTGCCCGGCGCAATACGGTTGTCACCCTAAATATCGATAATGGCTCGCAAAAGCACGTCATCGTCGGTGAAATTCAAACCGACCCGGTGAACAACGCCCTCTTGCATGTCGATTTTTGCGAGATCGACCTGGATAAACCGCGCCGCTACCAGGTGCCGGTGCGTTTTACCGGCGTCCCGAAAGGCGTTGACCTTGGCGGCGCTTTGCAGGAACTTGCCGACCATATCGTTCTTGAAGGGAAACCTTTGGATGTGCCCGACGAATGCACGCTGGATATCACCGATTTGGGCATTGGTGGTGAATATACCTTTGCCGCCTTCAATATCCCGGGCAATCTGAAAATGCTCTCGAAGGCGGACGAAGTCTGTGTCCAGGTAGTCAAAATTGCGAAATAGTTTATTTTCCCTTTAAAAATGCTGTGGAACCGGGAAGGGGCGGCCTTTCCCGGTTTTTTTATTGGCGCGGAAAAATGGAACCAATCATCGTCGCCGGTTTGGGCAATCCGGGCGCGCGCTACGCCAATACCCGTCATAACCTGGGTTTTATGGTGGTTGATCAACTGGCGCGGCGCTGGAATTGCCCTTTGGCAGCCGGCAAATGGCAAGCGCTTTCAGGCCAAACTCAGTGGGAAGGGCGGCGGATTATCCTGTTGCAACCGCAGACCTTCATGAACCTGAGCGGAATGGCGGTCAGGGAAGCCGTGTGTTTTTTTAAGGTGCCGGCGGCAAAGCTTCTTGTCATTCATGACGATCTGGATATGGCCTTTGCCCGCATCAAGCTGGTTTACGGCGGCGGCAATGGCGGCCATAAGGGGATAATTTCCATCGCTCAGGAGTTGGCCGATACCGCCTTTTATCGTTTGAAAATCGGCATTGGCCGTCCCGGCCAGAACGGCGCGCCGGCGGCGATGCCGGTCGAGAGTTTCGTCCTTGCTCCTTTTTCGGCGGAGGAAAGCACTATCCTGAGCGAGCGCTTTGCCGGAGTCATCGAGGGAATCGAAGACTGGGCGCGCGGTTTCCCCGATAGGGCGATGAACCGGCTGAATGCCATCAAATAACTTCAGTTCTTTGTTGCCGCGGCTGGCGGCGTCAAGGGTTTTAGACCAAATACCACCCGATGCTGGGGATTGTCTTTGCTTTTTTCAATTTTCGGCGCGCCAAGTATCACTTGCTTTGGCGTCACGGCCAACTCACCAACGAGAACATTGCGCGCCAACTCGGCGCGGCGATTGGCCAGATCTTTCAGCATGGCGGCGTCAACCTCGATGGCCCGGGGTTTGACCGGGGCGGGGTGAGTCGGTAAAGGTGGTGGAATATCCGCATCTTCGTCACTGGCCGCCGGCGTGGCGCTACTTTTGTTCGAGTCGCGTTGCCAAGCGGCGGCGCGGCGGGCGTTTTCTTTCGCCACCCGGTTTTTCTCCTCGGCTTCCAGTTCTTTTTTCAGGATTTCGCCGTCTTTTATGCTGTCGGCGCAGCCAATCACTTCGAGGGCAACCAGCGGATGGGCGGCGAGAAAATCACGGATTTTGCCAAGCGTCTCGCGGCCCTGGCCGCTCATTTTGACCTGGCCAGGCGGGAAATCGAGCGCCCTGTTTTTCTCCAGCTCATCAGCGCCCGCCACGGCAAAGGGCGTGGTCTGGGATACTTTCAGCAGTTCACGCAGCGCGGCAAAACCGCGTTCAGAGATAGGCGTCAATGCTTTGTCGGCGGGGTGGCTGGCATTGGCGCGCCAGGTGGTTATGCCGTCTTTATTGGTAAGAAGAGCCAAAAGCAGGGCGGATTCTGGTTTCAGTGAGGCACCAATCAGGTTTTTACCAGTGAAAACCGCATCTTCCCGGACATGTTTATCGTCGCTCGCCGAGGATAGCTCGAAACTGACCAAGCCATCCTGGCCAATGCCAAAAAAATCCCCCGCTAGACTCGCGAACTGTTTGATAGGCAGATCGGTGGCGGTGAGTTTCCATGATCCCGCGCCGCCATTGAGAAGGGCGATGGAACCGGTCAGGTTGATGGGCGAACCGGCAAGAGCGGCGGTCAATTGCAAGGCTGCGGCCTGGGCCGGTTTGTCGGTGACAAATGCGGCCAGGCTGCCGTTGACCGCGCTGATGGTGCCGCTCGCTGGCGGGCGCTGGCGGTTGTCGCTGTAGGTGATGAGACCGTCCCGCACGGAAATTTTCTGGATTTCCAAAGCCGCCGTCTCGTCTTTTTTGCCGCTGTCGCTGGCTATGCGGGAGATGAAAGCGGCGAGGCGGGCCGCTGGCGGCGGCGAGGCGGCATCTATGGAAATGGTCAAGGATGGTTTTCGCAGGGCCATTTCGCCGATGATCGCCGAATGTTTCTGGCGGTCAAAGCGAATGCCGTACAGATCGACACCCTCCCAGGAAAAATATGGCGTTTTTTTGTCGGTCAGCGCTCCGGCGGCAAGAGAAATTTCGCCACGGAAAGCGGCGCCGGGCAAAAGGATGTTTCCCTTGCCGCTGCACGGGAAATCAAGCGACAGGAGAAAGGGGTTGCTGGTATACCATGGCAGGATCCGCGCCGCCGGCAGATTGGTGAAATCGCTACGCAGGGTCAGCTTGAATGGGGAAATGCCGGCATTGCCGCGCCCATTGAGCGTCCCTCCGTTGTTCAGCTTCGCCTGTATCTGTACGTTGTCTTTGTCGGTGGGGCCTTGCGCCTGGCGCAGATCGGTAGCCTGAACCTTCATCGCGGAAAAATGCAGTTCCGGCAAATTGCGCTGCGAATCTTTCAGCGTCAGCGTCCCTTCATAATCGAGGCTTTTGACTTCGGGAAACCCTTTGGCGAATATCTCCGGCGGCTTGGCCGCGTCAAAGACGATTTCACCGCCCGTAAGCGTGACTTTGCCGAAGGAAAACTTGTTTTCATTGTGCGAAAAGCCGTCGAGTTTCATGCCTTCCGCCTTGAACCAGGCGCCCAAACTCAGTTTTTTGGCGTCGATGCGGCCATCGGCCAATACCCAGGGTTTTACCGCCGCGCTGGTCTGATCGCCCGGAAAACGCAGGGTCGCCTGCACATTGGCGACCCCGTCGCCGGACAATTCCGGTTTGCCGAGCCACGGCCAGAGGGTGGCAAGTGGCATCGCTTCCAGTGACATGTCGCCAGCCGTTAGCGCGCCGCCGACAAAATCGCCGGCGAAACGCAGACGCCCCCCGGTTGCCACATGGCGGGCCGTCAATGCGCAATTTCCCGTCATTTCGTCTTTTTTCTGATTATCCGCCCGCAGATATTTGCTGATCCGGATATCTATGGCATCCCATTCATCGGGGTTTTTCCGGTCGTCGCTTTTGCGCAAGGAGCCATTGTCGGCGAGCAGATTATCGACCAGCAGGCGGGAAAACATGCTATTTTCCTGTCTCGCGGATGGCGTTGATAAAACTTGCGTCACACGCCAGGGAAAGCCGTCCCGCGAGGTGACGGTGAAACCATGGGTGACGATGTTGCGGAAGGAGACTTCGCCGCTGATTGGCCGCAACACGCCATCGAGATGGCTGCTGGGCGCCGTCACTATCACCGATTTGTCGTTATCGGCCAGTTCCAGGTCGCTCAACTTCAGTTGAAAATCAATCGCCACATCGCCGCCCGCCGGAGAAAAAGCCAGCTCCAAATCGCCCTCGGCGCTGCCCTTGGTGAGCGCGAGCGGAAAATTGATCGGCAAATAACCAATATAGCGTTTTATTTCAAGATTGCGGATGGTGCAAGCCAGTTTGGTGATTTTGCCAGTGGTGTCCCGGCCCGGTTTGCTGGTCAACTCAATCGGACTGCCGTTGAAGGTGGCGGAAAAACGAGGCTCGACCGTGGCCTTGACGACGGTGGTGATGTTGGCGACGTGGGGAATGGATATTCTGACATTTTCCAAAACATGCTGGTTCTGCCGTTTTTCATCGGCTAGGCTGATCTGGCCATCGGTAATTTCGATATTGTTCAGGGAAAACTGAAACGGCAACTCGGCCAGATTGAACATCTCCTTTCCGTTATCCGGCGCGGCGAAGTTGGCGAACAAACGGCGCAGGTTGTAGCGCCTGTCCTCGCCGAAAACGGCTTGGATATGGGGATGGTCGATGGAGAGGTTGCGGCACACGAACTGCCAACGAAGTAACGGCAAAGCCTCAAGCCCGGCTTTTATCGCGCCGATTCGCACCATCTCTTGCCCATCATCGTCAATGCGGGCATTGTCAATGGTCAGGGTAAAGGTGAAGGGATTGAAGGTGATTGCCGGCATGTCCAGGCGCAGGCGCGGGTCATGGGCGAAGGCTTTCGGCAGATTTTCCCGCAGATACCAGGGCACGCCCCAAAAACCGGCGAGGCAGTAGGCGGCGAACAGAATAATCAATGCAAGCGCCGTCAAGAGCGGCGGCAGCCAGGAGCGACCGCCCCGTTTCGAGCGGTCCGCCGCTTTTTTCCCTTGTCTTTTCAGGCTGATTCCTTCCCGGTCGGCAAGGGTTGGTTTCGGCGTTTCGCCTTTGCCGGGTTGGATGGCAATATCGTCGGGCTTACCGGTGGATTCGGGCATTTCTTTTGCGGGGATAAGGAAAGATGGGCGACTATGGGACAGGCGGGTCAACGGATGGTAAGCAACTATGCCGTAGACGCGCTTTTTTTTCAAGGCGATTTCCGCTTTCCCTTTGAGCGGCCGCTTGGTTTTCTTGAAAATTTGACTAATTGTATTTGCATTTCCGGCCTAGTTGCCAGTACACTGAAAATCCATAAAATGGTTTTCATCGATTATCCTGTCCTCTTCTCGTTCACGCATGTCAATCCTGACTGAATTGTTTCGCTGGCAAGATATTCTCGATATTGCCATCGTCGCCTTCATCATTCATCAGATTATCATCATCTTACGCGGCACCCGCTCGCTGCAAATGTTGTTTGGCCTGTGCGTGTTGATCGCGGTGTATTTCGCCGCCCGCACCTTTGAGCTGGCGACCTTGATGTGGCTGATGCAGACCTTGTTCAGTTCTGTTTTGCTGATTATTATTATCGTTTTCCAGCAGGATATCCGCCGGGCCTTGACCCAGGTCGGCCGCACACCGTTTCGCGGCGGCCCCGACGTGGCGGAAAAAGATCTGGATGAAATTGTCCGCGCCGCCCAGTATCTCTCAAAGCGCAAGATCGGCGCTCTCATAGTGATAGAGCGGGAGACGGCCTTAAATGAATTTGTCGAGTCCGGTTCCGTTCTTGACGCTCGTCTGAGCAAAGAACTTTTAATTTCCATCTTCATGCCGGTGTCGCCGCTGCATGACGGCGGCGTCATCATTAACAACCGGCGGATTCATTCGGCGGCCTGCATTCTGCCCCTGAGCCAGAATCCCTACATCAACAAACGCTACGGCACCCGCCACCGCGCCGCCATCGGCCTCTCGGAAGAGACCGATGCCGTGGTGGTCGTGGTGTCCGAAGAAACCCAGGAGATTTCCCTCGTCCGTCATGGGGCGCTCACAACCATGGCGGATGAAATGACTTTGATGAATAATCTGCGAGACATTTTTGTCAGCAATCAATCGTCGTCCCCCACATGGCTAAATTGGCTCTCGATAAAATAAAAACCGAGCGCGGGCCGCTCCATTATCTGCGGCGAAGCGGCTGGCTGGCGCGCATCGTTTCCGTTCTGATCGCCTTTAGTCTGTGGTATATGTTCGGGCGGGAGGATGTGGTCGACAAAACGATCATAGTTCCGGTTGAACTATTGAATTTGCCGCGCAATTTGATCATTGCCAACCAGTTCAAACGCGATATCGAGGTGACGATCAGCGGCCCCAAGGCGAGCATTGAAAAGATGGCCGGAGGTTCTGTCACCCGACAGGTCAACCTGGCTGGCGCCCAGCCCGGCACTTTTGTCATCAACAACGATAACGATTCGATCTCGGCGCCGCGCGGCATCACTATTTTGCGGGTGCAACCGGCCGCCATCCTGCTGTCGATCGACAAACTGGCGCAAAAGTATTTCCCGGTGGTGCCGGTGACCAAAGGGGAAGTCGCCGCCGGTTTCCAGCTCGATGGCCTGATCATGGAACCGAGCGGCATCACCATTACCGGCCCGGACACGATCTTGTCGCAGGTCGAGGAATTACGCACGAAAATTATCGACTTGTCCGGTTTGAAAGAATCGAAACAGAGTCAGGTGCCTCTCGATCTTACCTCCGATATCGTCGATCTGATTGGCGATACCTCGGTCACGGCCAGTATCAAGGTCAGCGTCAAAACCGTGGAAAAGATCGTTCCCGGCGTCGAAGTCAATCTGGTCGTCGACGGCGTGCGGCAAAAGGTGAATCCGGCGCGGGCGGATGTGCTGCTGCTGGCGCCGCAGGCGCTGGTCAAAAAAGGGGTTGACCTGCACGATCTGATCACGCTCACCGCGACCATGGAGCCGGATGGGGAAACGGCGCGCCTGACCGCGGCGTCAAAAGACCAAAATGGCCAGAAAATGGAAGTCATCAGCATCTTTCCCGCCACTGTCCATCTTTTGAATCCATTGCCGAAACCGTCTGGCGACAGTCACGCGCAGGCGGCACAAACGGCGCATGGCAGCGACAAAGCTGCAAAACCGCGGGGCGATCATGCTCCCGCCCCAAAAAAGTGAGACACCATGAGAAAACTTTTCGGTACCGACGGCATTCGTGGGGTGGCCAATGTTTATCCGATGACCATCGAAATCGCCATGCAGGTGGGCCGCGCCATCGCTTTCCTGGTTAAGGACAAGCCGCAGCGGCACCGCATCGTCATTGGCAAAGATACGCGGCTTTCTTGTTATATGCTCGAGCAGGCGATGGCCGCCGGCATCTGTTCGATGGGCGTCGATGTGCTTTTGGTCGGGCCGTTGACGACGCCCGGCATCTCTTTTATCACCACCTCGATGCGCGCCGGCGCCGGCGTGGTCATTTCCGCCTCGCACAATCCCTTTCAGGATAACGGCATCAAAATTTTTTCCAGCGACGGCTTCAAGCTGCCCGACGAAGTCGAGCTCGATATTGAAGACTTGATTTTTTCGCAGAAGATGGCCGCCCTGCGTCCGGTGGCGGCGGAAGAGATTGGCAAAGCGGTGCGGATTGACGATGCCCGCGGCCGTTATGTGGTGTTTTTGAAAAACACCTTTCCCCGGCAATTGACGCTCGAGGGTATGCATATCGTCCTTGACTGCGCCAACGGCGCGGCTTACGGCGCCGGCCCCTCCGTATTCCAGGAATTGGGGGCGAAAGTCACGGTTCTGGCCGCCGAGCCGGATGGTAAAAATATCAACCACAACTGCGGCGCGCTGCATCCGGAAGTAATGGCCGCAAAAGTGAAGGAACTCGGCGCCGATATCGGCCTGGCTCTCGATGGCGACGGCGACCGGCTGATTGTCGCCGACGAGCGCGGAACGATTGTCGATGGCGACCATATCATGACCATCTGCGCCGAAGAGATGATGCGCAAACGGCAATTGAAAAAGAAAACCCTGGTCACCACCGTCATGTCGAACATGGGTTTGGATGTGGCAATGAAACGGATTGGCGCCAAGCTTGAGCGCACGGCCGTAGGCGACCGCTATGTTGTCGAATGTATGCGGAAAAACGGTTATTCCTTCGGTGGCGAGCAATCCGGGCATTTAGTTTTTCTCGATCACATCACCACCGGCGACGGCATCCTCGCCGCTTTGCAACTGCTGGCGATTATGATCAAGCAGAAAAAGCCGTTGTCGGAATTGGCCCTCGGCATGGAGAGTTATCCGCAGGTGTTGAAAAATGTCCGCACCGTGGCCAAAATAGCGGTCGAGGCCATTCCCGGTTTCAGAGAAACGCAGGCGAAACTGGCGGCCAAATTGGGAGAGGAAGGCCGTATCTTTGTGCGTCCTTCCGGCACTGAACCGGTAATCCGGGTGATGGTCGAGGGGCGGAACCTGGATGAAATCACCGCCATGGCCGACGAGTTGTGCGACCTGGTGCGCAGGGCGGATCGGGGCTGAGAAGAATCACAGCCGCAGATGCCGGTCGCCGGTAATTTCCAGCCTTTCTTTTTTGTGCTGGTAGCTCCGCTCGTAAAAGTCAATTTGTCCATCATCTTTGATGGCGATGACCGCCGATGAGCGGGTGCCATAAATGAGGCTGGTGATAAACACCGGCGCGAGCACCCGCTCCCAGCCAATGCTCACCCCGGTTGTGGGCAGTTCTTCATCCGCCGGTTGATGCCGGTCGCGCAGCGCCGCAAAAAAAAGCTCTGGATCGATATCGCCCGACGCCATCAAGGGCGGCAGTAATTCTTTGACGCGCCGGGTTTTCGGCCAATCGACCTTGAAAAAGCCGTTGGAAAAGGCATGTTCTCCCGCCGCGACCTGTTCGAGATGGTCACTGACGCTGGCGTAAAAAAACATTTCCTCACCGTCGAAAACCAGCAAATTAAAAGGATTGTAGCCCTCGGCCCTGTTGCGGAATTGCCGCAAAAAAGCGGCGGCTGTCTGGCCGGAACGCAGATAAGCGGGGATGATTTCTCCGCGGCTAGGCGGGTTTTGCCGTTGCCGGGCCGGGTCGCGGTAATTGGTTAAGGCCGCGAGATGGCCGAGACGATTCACCCCCAACCAGGTGCCGCCGCCTTCCTCGTCCCAGCCGGCGGCGATGCCGTCGCGCCAGGCAAGGGGCGCGGTTGGGCGAGCGAAAAATTCATCCCGGTTGCCGGCGAGAAGCAGCCGGCAGCCGGGATGAGAGCGATAGGAAAACCAGATCAGGCACATACAATCCAAATATCAAGATGACGCCACGCCTTGGCGCATGTCTTCGACAAT
>JGI20166J26741_11816251_pt1 | contig 10082 bp, 8 predicted proteins | sample TergutCu122P5_FD_26741 | JGI IMG/M metagenome (IMG submission 26741) | reverse complement strand
CAGTGGTTGCTGCCTGTGGTATTTCGTGCTGTGGTTTTCAAGTTGCTGGTCTGGTGTGGAGCTGAGGGTTATGTGTCTGATTTGCAGGATGCTGCAGCATGTTGAGCAAGCAATAAGATCTGCAATAAAAACCCCTGTTGCATCTAGTTGGCATTTTATTTCCACATATTAAGGGTTGTTTGTTATGTATATGGGAGATTTGCTTACAACATGTTTTGGTCCAAAGGGACCATCTTCAGGTAATACATTTATCAAAATTACTTAGAAGAGTTACTGGGTTATGAGTTGTGTATATATGTATGTATGTATATAAATCTCATTTCTATATAAACCTCTCACTCTTTATCTTTGTTATTATAATCACAACAGTATGAACCAATGTAAGAACAAGAGAGAAGTTGAGTACAAAAGATTATTTGGTTCTAAGTTGATTTAAAGGCCTTTACTGAAATCTAACAATTATACAGTGCAAAATGAGAGATGAATGTGTATCACAAATTGGAAGGTATCTAGTAGGAGACTATCATGGCATGTTGTAAGGTGCAGTGTCAGTAGCTGCTGAAGCAACAAAATCATCCATGAAATATCTGAGACAGAATAACCAGCTTTCTTTTAAATTTGTCCCCCAGACTTGGCCTAAGGAGACTGATAGAAACTGCACTTAACTTTGACACATAAAAGATACATATTGTATTTAATTACATACACACAACACTTATGACATATGATTGTCATTGCTTTAAATATAGCATACTGTATGAAAGGAATGATGGTGGAATAAAATAGTAATTTTGTGACTTATTGTCTGCAATTTTGTCAGAAATATTTAAAGAAAATGGATTTTGTTCTTTGAGTGAAAGCATACTCTGTGATTTAAACTGGGACCAAATTCTAATTGATTGTCAAATTTTAGCAAGATCTCTGAATACCATATTAGGTGGGTTGGTGTCCTGGTAACACTCAGGTACTGAGTTTGCGTCTTGGCTGGGTTATTGGCTGTTTTGATGCAGTTGTATGTGGTAATCTTTCTGGAGACCTCCAAATAGTACATCCAAATAAGTCATGAGTACCTAACTTCAGTTTATTTAGCATTTTTGTCATTCATGTCCAATGTCCAGTCTCATTTGATGCTATGCATATATAATTTGTAGATTCCAAACACCATTATTGTGTAACATGAGTATGAGTCTAAAAAACAAATTGTATCAAAATCTTCTCCTGTATCATGTTATATTGGGATATGCAAACTGACAACATCACTTACCACATGTCAGAATACACCCAAAAATTACTGTGATGCTGAATATGAGTTTGTTCCATACATTTGTGTGGAGAAGTCCAGTTGCTCTTCCAAACACCCCAGATATTAAAATTTTGTCAACAAACTGGAGTCTAAACAAGTTACAGACTGCCAGCTGTGTGGATTTCTGGGCATAGTGAATGAAAATATTTTGTTGCATTGTGCATTTATGGTTTTGTATATTTGTAATATGGTCCTGTAGGCTGGGAAATCTTGTAGTTGGAGAAGCAAATATAAAATCAGTGCCATTCACAGTAGGTTATAGATAGTTGTTTGGTCATGGGTATACAGAGGGGTGAGTCAGAAAAAATGGCTAAAATAGCTTAGTGACTTATATTTACATCATTACAACCAGCATGATTGATATGACTCTTACACAGAGGAGGGAGTTAACCAGATTTGCCTGCATATGACAACTGTGTCTTTTTGACCCAGTATGTTGTCTGTATATTTGTAATAGAGTATTTATTAACATATTTGCTATTTATTGTGATTATTTGCTTTTGTAAATCATAACTTTCTTATTCATCCTCAGTCCTTAACCTCTGACAGCAGTACACATTTGCACTTCCTTCTGTTTTTACCGACATAAATGCAATAAAAAGTAATATGTATGTATTTTAGAGAGTACACATACTGCATATTGTATTAAGATATTTTCTTTAAAAGTTGTAATATACATTATCTGTTTGCAACTTTGAATTGGGGATTGCACTATTGTCAGAGGCCATTTCATTTGGTTCTTTCTTGGTATATAAAGAATAATTATTTATATTTGAACTGACAGACCTATTGAGAATTTTTATTAGTTCCTAAAATTTATTAGTGAGTTTATTTTCATGTGTCAGTAAATTTATTTGTTTGCTGGGAATGTCAAATACTGACCTCATGCTTTTGTTTTGTTTGTGTTAGCTCTTCTTGTTCTACTTTTGCACTTCACTTGCACATATATAAACTGTGCACAGTGATGTTGCATTTATCACAGAGAACTGGATGCTTTGCTTGCTGTTTGTTAGCAAATAGTGAAACTTGTGGCACTTCTGGCAGTGCACTTGTAAATATTTGTGGTGTGTCCATTTGGTGTGTTGTGAATGATGCTGGTAGACATAACTTTTCTTATGACATGGTGGTGCATTTTTGACTTTAGCCATGAGGTGTAGATGTGCAACTGATGTACTTAACAGTACTTGCTATTGCATTTCTGCACCCTGTAAACGTGGATGAATTTTGCCAAGGTGCTCAGTGCTGATTACAAGGATTCACAATGTCAGTACTATAATGCCGATACACAGAGGTGATAAAATAGTTCTAACATAATGTCCTCACTTCCTTTTATACTCTGATATTACAAATTTGAGTAGCTTATGTGTATATGAAATGACTGTCTAACAGTAATTTTAACTTTACATTTTTGACACCATGGTATGGTCTGACATTTATGGTTTTCACAATGGTGTGGTTGAGGATTCACGTCTTGTGGGATGTGACACTGTGTCACAGGGTGAATGGTTCTCATTGCTTTGAAAGGTAAGCAGCCTGAGAAGATCCTCTGAAATGCCATGAACTGCTCACCCAGTGACACAGCAGGACATCCCAGAAGACATGATTCCTCATGTTCCAGTTTGTTACATAACCAACAAATACTGGTGTTTTTTTTTAAATACAAGTGAGCTTCAAATATCCCAGTTTGTTACATAACCAACAAATACTTTGTACAAGTGAGCTTCAAATGGAAACATGAGAACTAATCTGTAAAACTGTACATTCCTTACATCTGCAATTAACCAGAATATGCTCTCACCCATAACGTGAGTATAAAAGGTTATTTTGCTATCAGATATCATATTTCAGGCAAGCATTTTTTTGTTTTGTTCAATATAATATTAAAGTGGGCATTAGGGAAATGTGCTATAAGGATGCAAGGTTAGTTGAACTGCTTTTGAAGAAGGTCCCACAGTAGATTCTTGTGACAACAGTGATGAACCCTCAGTTTCCAACATGGAATTTTTTTTAAGTATGAATAAATGTTGATTGATTGCATTCCCAGGAATTTAGTTACCATGTCATGTTAACTCCTTGTCTCTACTCCTCTACCCATTTCTTTGGTCTCTTTTCTGTATATTTTATGCCAATTGTTATGTGAAATTTGAGGGTTGATTGATTCTGGGCCAATGCTGAAATGTGTACTGTAACATAAGAAAGAATTTTTGTGGCATGTGATAAGAACTGTACTATGCCATTATGTTCAACATAAAAAAATTGCATATTTTCCACACAATGTTGTTATGTGCTCCACATGATGATTCTGTGAATGTACATTGATTTTATTCTTAAAATAGCATTCACTGTTTGGTTGCTACAGTCACAGAGCATTTGCAAACCACTAGGTATTGTTAGGCACATCAGTATATTACTGAGAGTAGTAATGACCTGTGGTAAAGATGTATACTGAATTCAATTTTAAAATTATAGTTTAAGAATTGTTCACTGTCGGTTACCATACTTAGTTTGTATATTTCATCTTACTGTAAGCACACGTGTACTGAGTTACTGACAGTCAGATCCCCAGAACTATGAAAATACAATTAGAACAGATTTTACATTTTAACCCTGTAATGCCTTGTGCTTTTCATACAAGTCAATCAACTTGACCTTGAAAATGTATTTACATGTCTGATAGGGCAAGATATGAGGATGAGAGGGAGTAGATTTGTGGAACAGCCCCTTGGGGCTTAGTGTGGCCATGAATGAGATTGTGTATTATATGTATTGTATGTAAATCTCATCTAAGTACTACTTGCAACCTGGAATTACGCTTTGCTCCTGCATATAACCTCATGGCATGGTGCCAACCTAAGTAAAGATACAACTTAAATTTGCCTCTGTGCAAACACACTGAATTTTTGTTAGAGGTCAGATGATAAATGTCATGTAGGACAGGAAGTCCACTGTTTTCTAAGTAAATCCTATAAGTACACTGTGAATAGATACTGAACCTGCTGACACAGGCAACATATGTAATTATCATTGGCCCATGCCCTATATAAACTTGATCAAAATATAGCAGACAGCCATTTTTATTTTCACTTTACAAATTTTCTCCACCTTCTATATATAGCACATGTTTAGAGCTTTGTGGTCCTAATTCACTCTGCTCAAACACTGCACAGGAGGTTAATTGCTGACTTGCTTGTCAGCTGTTCATATATGGTTGGTTGCACATTAATCACAACAGAGGTGCAGCTCTGTGAGATATGCCCACATGACAATTATGAGATAAGATGGTCTTTTTTCAGGAGGCTGACATTACTTTTATTTCTGTGAAACGTAAAGGATGGATTGTATGATGAATTTTGAGTATTTCAAATGTGTTTCCTCTTAGATAGATGGGGTAATGGAACAATTTTAAGTTAATTAATACTTCACCATATGTATTTGTAATTACTGAAATATTTGTTTCCAAGGAATTACATGTTATGTATATAATGTTGGTAAGTTATGTGATGCTGTGATTTGGATGAATATTTTATATCATTAAAACATGTTACTGTTACGTGGTAACTCACATAAAATGTGATAATGTTTTTCACTTGTCTCAAATATTTCTGTACCAACCTGGACCATGTTTCTCTCCATCTGATTCCAATCAGCATTCTCTCTGTGCTCTTGTTCATGCCATTTTGATGACCGTTTGTCCTTGACTCATTTCATTTTTCCAAATCAGAATCAATTGTATGGTGAAACAGATTAGATAATTTATTGAAACTGAATAGGACATAATCAGCATCTGGTCTATGCTGTTTATATTAATTTATTAGGTAAACACTTACATGCTGTAAAGAAAAACACTCGAGCTTTATTGGTTGCCATACAGAAGGTTGACCTAGAAATGAATACTGAGAAATCAAAGTATATGCTCATGTCTTGTGAACAGAATGCAAGACAAAGTAACAGCGGCATGAAGATAGCTAATATATTATTTGAAAATGTGTTAAAATTCAGATATTTTGGAACAGCATATGTGATATGCCATTCATGATCTACAATGTGCAGTTACTTTTCTCTTTGTAATGGGGATGGGCGAGACAGAATCCCTACGTACTGCGGCCAGTAATGGCGCTAATGTACACCGTGTTCAACAAAAATCAAGCGGCCTGATATTTCGTACGTCTCGCTCAGGCAGTGACGTCACGTACAGTTGCCCTGATAATTCGAGTCGCTTTTCTTTCCCCATATTTGTGCATTCGTGACGTTTCTCTGCCTTCCATTCATTATACGCAATTACATCTTAGCCAAGGTTCCTTGGGCCATTCGATACGTACTGTAGCTGTCAATGCTAGTAACCTGTTACATGTGGCCGCCTAACTGCAAAGTGAATTTTACTCCACTTATGAAGTTTGTATGATACAGTTATAGGAGTATGAACATGTGGGAGTTCTGATTTTTGCTTGTGTCTCACATACAGCAATGTTTAGAAGTGAGATTTGAGGTTTTCGTAGCGGTTTTGTTGAGGATTCCAATCTTCTGGCATAAGAAGATGTATCGCTGGGTTATGTTTCCCCCACTCATAGTAGGAACGCAATGCGACCGTCTTCTCGCATCCCTCAACCCGAAGGCTGTTTTCCGTGGAATCGTTGTGAAGCGCCAACTACTCAGCGTCACATCCCGTAAGAGCTCAATGCTCAATGATTAGAGGTGTTCGTGGTTGTAGAATAAATATTATAGTGTAGTGTAGTAAATGGTATGGTATAGTATAGAATAGAATATGACAGTTTAATGTTAGGAAAAAAGTAACATGCAATCTGGACAGGTTCCCGAAATTTTTGTGTACGTTTCATAATTTTAAATGTTTGAGTTTGCTAGGAAATTTTAGTATCCATTATCGTGTTTGGATACATTTGAAGGTTTTTTGAAACCTGATAGGAACGTTATGGCCTTATTACTTATAAATTACGTATACAAAAAATAATGGCTACCTACCAATCGTGCGAAGTTTAGGCCTATTTTCGATGACACTGACAACTATTGAATCATGGTGGGTAAATATCTTAAATTGTTCATGGATTTGGTTCAAAAACATAACAAAAAATTCTTTATTAAAGCTTTTTCAAATTATGATTTTGTGAAGTATGAAGCAGTGTCTGATAATTTTAGCCAGTAGGACTATTGTACAGTAAGCAGGCCGTTAAATAGGTCACTCTACTCTTAGCAATACATAGGTTCTGTTGGTCTTGTGTGTAGGTGCAGGTTTTGAGATCGTAGTTTGCTTTTGTTCTTAACAGCAATATTTGTTTAAAGCTGCTGCATTTAAAGTTGTTTCCTTTCTTAAGGAAAGAAGTGGGCGTATCAGATCACCATGCATTGTTAGTGTCCTTGCAGTTTAGAACCAAGTGACTTATTTTCAAGAAATTTGTTGCAAATGCTATTTGGTCTGAATTTCCTACAATTGATTCAAAGCAATAGGAAGGCGAACGAACTTCTAAGGCGGGAGCGACACCTTTGTGTAATTGGGGATACTGGCATGTGCAGTTGTGATTAGGCACCTCTTAAACCTTTATCAGAAGACAAAACAAAAGATGCGTAAGGAATACTAGAAGAGTATAACTGATACGAAGAATACTGAGATTTTGGATCGTACCTGTACTTCCTCTCTGGGCCTTCATGGCCTGTTAAAGGGTGAGCTTTACCTTTACATTTTACCTTATACTTTACCTCCCAGAGAACACATCTTATATTGTGTATTTTGGAGTTAATTCGGCTAATTAGCGGAGATCATGTATCGTTATTTATTCCGGAAACCAACTGAAATGACCACTTATTCTCTCCGGGGGAAACGTTGAATCATTTAACGTTAAACCAGATAGCATATGTGATCAGCACCGCCCGATAAAAGGTGAAATCTTTTCGCTTATCCGCCAGAGGTTTGCGAGCTGCAGTTTTGGATCACTTGAATTAAATGAAGCGGGAAGAGGTAATTGCATGGTGAGAAATGAAAAAAAGAAGTGTGAAGCAATGAGGATGTCAGTTTTTGTCCACGGCCACTCGTAGGCTTCAAATTCATATCCTTTTTCGTACACGAGATAAACAAGTGGTTTTCAAGCCAGCCGAAAGGTATATCCGTTTTCTTCCACGGCTATTATTCATGTTTGCATCCCCGCCAATAGAAATAACAATACCGAGTGTCCAGGTATGCGGCTGCAGAATCATACTTGGTCAGCTTTTATAAAGTAAATTTGTTTTCACCTCTAACCACCAACATGTCTAGCCAATCAGGTTCGATTAACACATTATCTGCTTTTTTCTTTAGCGAATCAGATTCGATTAGCATGTTTCTAACTGACCCCTGCTCTTACCCTTCTCCGCTCACAATTTCAAACTGCTATTTTTCTTATTCTGCGAGCGATATGCAGATGGGTATGAGGATCAGCTTGCCATTCACCTGTTCATGCACTGTGTCATTGGTGTTCTGACGTCACCAGTTCATGTACCCGTTTGGGCGCTAACGAGATCATTGCTATCTCGTATGCTTAATGTTTAAGTAACTGGATATTTTTTCATGATGATGGAGAGGGTGGGACTGCACTATGGGAACATAACGTGATGTTTTATGACGCACGGCGCGATCATTCGGTCTGTAGATTGTGACGGACGTGTATTATTATTATTATTATTATTATTATTATTATTATTGAAGCTGCATTGTTCAACGCACTGAGACGACATTAAACTGCATCAAAACAGCAGCAGTCTGCAGCTTACAACGAAAGCATGTGAATCTTGTCACTCACACATGTCAAAATACTTTTACCATCCACACCTCGACATCAGTTAAAATAACACCAAAATGTTATTTACGTAAAGGTACGGAATGTTAATTTGCATGCTGCAGTGACCAACAACAGAAGTCACGTTGCTAATGGAGTGGCAGGTGATTGTATCACACAATATGAAAGAGAAGAAATCCCTAAGTTGGAGTTTGTTTCCAGTGGGCCGGGTAGCGTAGTCGGTATAGCGACTGCCTACGGGCTGGACGGTCCGGGGATCGAATGCCGGTGGGGGGCGAGATTTTCCACACCTGTCCAGACCGACCCTGAAATCCGCCCAGCCTCCTGTGTAATGGGTACCGGGTCTTTCCCGGGAGTAAGGTGCGGCCGCGGCGCGACGCTGACCCCTCACCCCCTTCTAGCGCAGAGGTCAAAAATATAGTAGAGCTATACCTCTACTCTCCCTAAGGGCCTTCGTGGCCGATGACAGGGTGAAACCTACCTAGATACAAAAAAGAACGATGTGTCCGCAGTGATCGCTACAAGCTGCGCGGATGTGCGGCCGCGCAGCAAGAAAAATGGTCCTCGCACACTGATTTGTTGCCGCGCATCTGGAATTTAATTTTGAGAACGCTGCTGGAAGCTGGAATTTTCCTTGTTGTACTGAATTTTATGAATAAATGCAACCAAACGTACGCATTTTTACAATTTTCATTGTAAATATTCTTATTATGGATGTTACAAAACACTGTTAAATCGGCGCGCACTCTTCAGCTCGTGTGCAGATTTTCTGCTCAAAGCATCAGCAGGTCCGCGCAGCTGTACAACAATTAGAGTGAACGTTGGATGGGTGTTATAGGTGTGGACAGATTGTGGTAAAGCAAATAGTTAATCGCCTGATTGTTGTAACTGTGCTTGGCTTAAGAATTTCAGTAAACGAAAGCTACAATGCTTGATAAACAAGAGAGGCAATTGTACGTTAACGTGAAAATTGAGGCGCTTTCTTGCGTCCGCTGTTGCGATGGAAAAACAATAACTATTACATATTCTGAGCCTGTGTATGTAGCCTTAGTTATCCAGCACGCAAAGCTCATGCGCCTTTTTATATTGTCTGTGGCCTGCCCACCCCTACCATATTTTACCGCACTATCTTATAAACGGCGCGACCTTCGGGGAAGGGGGGGGGGGGCATTGACTATAAAACTCTGTTTTGATTTTCTCTACAAGTTTTGTCTGAAACAGTTCTCATCGTAAGAAATGTATATTGGTCTTCATGTAAAGTACCCGTTATTCTTGTCAGATTTTAATGAAACTTGAACTTTCTCGACAAATTTTAGAAACATACTCATATTAAATTTCATGAAAATCTGTTTAGTGGGAGCCGCGTATTTATATGCGGACAGACAAAACGAAGCTAATAGTCGCTCTTCGCAATTTTGCAAACATGTCTAAAAACTGTTATAGGCTTATTATTTTAGTGCTTGTTGTAATTATACTTATCTTAAATATTTCATTGAACTAAGGCTAGACTCCTTGACAAAAAAATTGTCAAATAATTCTAATACATTGTTTTAATAAAGGATTTCTCATACATTTAGTCAACTATTAAGAAAAAATCTTCTGCCGTCTGAAGCAAATGCAGTACACAATTGCCAGCAAGGATATTATAACCACCGCTGATCGTGGGCGAAAACGGATGTGCCCAAAGCACTTGTAGTTCACCAGGCTTGGACAGGGCGTCTGTGCCACAGAAACTCCAAACGTGCTCATTGCCAGTGCGATTCTGGCGCTGAAACCAAAACACTGCGATAATGACACTTGAGGGTACTTGCCTGCCTTTCTAATCGCCTTCCTAAAAGAAGCTGCTAGATTACAGTGCGCATTAAATTTAATTCAGCGAGGTGTTCATTACTGCGCACTTCAGGTCCGGCCACACAGAACGCGGTCTGCCGCAGCGGACTGCGGTCTCTGTCCGCTGCGGAATGTTACATTCTAAGCAGACTCTTTTAACTATTATA
>JGI20166J26741_11816140_pt1 | contig 10083 bp, 6 predicted proteins | sample TergutCu122P5_FD_26741 | JGI IMG/M metagenome (IMG submission 26741) | reverse complement strand
AAGAAGAAGAAGAAGAAGAAGAAGAAGAAGAAGAAGAAGAAGAAGAAGAAGAAGAAGAAGAAGAAGAAGAAGAAGAAGAAGAAGAAGAAGAAGAAGTGTACAGTCTAAATATTATCCCTAGCAGTCTTTTCATATGAAACACGCAAAACAAAATAATTTAATAATTGCAGTGTGAATAATTGATGATGATAATAATAATAGTACATTATATATAATATGAATTAATAATATGATTAATAAAATGTTTCACGTAAGTCGCATTTTACGTAACCCGAAAACTGGCTGTATAGGCCTGTGTGTCAGTTGTAGGCCACTGCGTGAGTAATTTGTGAGGCAGAATGTCACGTGCAACAATACGAGATACTCGTACATATGCAGCCATGTGTATGTAGCAAACTGAGAATTTTGTATTAGAAGTAAGGAGACACGAATTAAATTTGAAGCATATGTTAAAACGCAAGTATGGCTGTCACGCCTTGTAGTCTGGTGCACACCCGGCCTCTCAGATGAAGATTCTTTCACAAATCTTTACGGTTTTTACTCTGACGATGGAGGCGGTCGGTTCCTCTGAGCCTTTGATGCATATCTACGGGACTTCAGGGCGCCAGTCCCCAGAAGACATTTACTGGCATAAATACAGCCATGAGAACCTCAAAACACATGTTAATATGCTTCAAAGTACACAGCATGCTTTCTCAGCGTACAGTTTAGTACAAGACGGAGAGACGTGGGGAGAACCCACAAGTAGATGGCGGAATACGGGTGCTAAAACTGCTGAATGTCGGAAAGGGCCTTGCAGCAGCCAAACTTTGATTTGTTGTTGCACGCCATGACAGCTCGTGAGGGAGTGGAGATACTCATTCTTAACCTCGGCGCTAGATGGAGTTAAGTGACAATTTTCACGCCCTGGTCGCTTCACCCACCTACCCATGTATCCATTTAGTAGGAGGCTGGTGGGCCCTACAGCTGCCCTGAACACTACAGAAGAAAGAATTCTTTTTTCCCTGCCGGGAATCGAACTACGAATCTTCGGCTGTCAAGCCTGTGGCCTTTTCACTACGCCAAGTAAACCCTCCACCCCTCCAGTTTAAGACGGAAGAATAATGTCGGTATTTCCTTGTGGCCCTTTGTTGATAATACACGTCATGTTTATGAGAATGCAAACAATGATGTTGCTGGTTATGAAATTTGTTTAACATGGGTAAAAAAGTACTTATCAAGCAAACGTGACTGTACTTGATATTTATTTATTACGCATGACCCTGCAATTTCCATAAAATTAGGGGACGAAGCTGCCCACAGATTCGTTCATATTTATATTTTCAGATTTTTAGGTATGAAAATTTCTCGAGTGTGGCGGAAGAATTATAAAATTCAGCGGTCATAACAGTATGTAGACTGGAGGAAATTAATTGGGCCATACTTCACCTTAACGTATGGACAAGTGGCCGCAAGAAGAGCACATGTTCCGGGGCTCATTTGAGCCGTTATTACGTGTACCGCGTCGGTTAGTACAAATATACATCAATGCACCACATGCGAACCGGACCCCCTAATGACCTCCTGGTTACATCAAAATCCAATCAACCAATTAATTAAATCGTTTAACGAAACCGGTCTTAATTGGTTGTGTAGGATGGCGCGCCTTTTTGTTGTGCTCTGGTAACACGGTAAATCATTGTAGCAGTGGCGGCTTCTGGCTCTCAACACGTGCAACAGTGGTCCATGTCACTGTCCTGACAATCAGCAGCACAATAAACTTGTTAACTGCTTCTAAGCAGAGTCTGTTTCGACAGCTTAGTTGTTATTGATGTGGGTATAAATTTCCCAAATCTATGAAACTTTATAAGATATATAGATCATATGAAGTTTGCTGCTTATGTGGCTGTTTCGTTTATCACATTCTTGCATATTCCTTTGGTTCTATTTTGTATCACTGTATATATGGTTGTATGTTTTGTGTGCTTCTATTTAATTTTGCAAATTACGTATTCTTATTGCTATGTGTATGTATGTTTCATTCTGGGTATTCTGTTTTATTGTGATGTTCGTGTATTGTTTGTGTGTAAATGTGTACTGTACTACTGCCACCGGGTGCCAACCCAATTGCAGTTAACAAATATATCATATTATATCATATCATTGCTTTTACAAGAGCCCACAAAAGTGTGTATCTCGGCCGGATGAATTCACTCCACACGTTCCAGTCGTTTACTATCTATTTTAATATTATCCTCCCAGTTGTATGTGTGTGTCATCCAAGTGGTATCCCTGTTTCGGGTTTTCCAGTCACAACCCTGCATGTTTGTCTGCTTTCTTTTGCATGTTACATGGCCAGCTCATCTTACTCATCTTTCTTCGATGATCCTAATAATGTTTGGTGAACATTGAAAGTTACGAAATGCCGCATTATGCGATTTTCTCCATCCGTGTCATTTCTTCCTCCTTAGACCGAAATGTTTTCCTCAGTACCCAGTTCTGAAGCACCTTAGTCTGAGAGAAAAAGTTTCACCGTCGCATTTTCATATATTACTGTTCAGTTTGTAGGGACTCTTTTATTTGCTTTCAGTTCACTCTTCCCATTTTCATGTCATCAGTATTTTTATTTTTCCCTTCCTAACTGTAATTTCACCCGCATTTTTTAACGTCGTAAACGCGCGCGCGCGGGCGTCTGTCTGTCTGTGTCTGCATCTGTTGTGTTTTAAATTTGGAACCACTTGATGGAATTTGACCAAGTTCACCACAAGAAATTACATGCTTGATACTTCATACCTGCTGGCTACGTTGATAATAAAATAGAGACTGAAAGAATTTGCCGCGTGTCGCACCGTTCGAGTTGATAGCGTCGTCACTGATATTCGCAGCATCTCACGGACTTGCCCACACGTGAGGCGTAGCGACATGTGTGGATGATGACGTCAGCTCCCATGGTCATTCAGTGCTCCAGTTCCGTACTTACTTGGCGCGCCATGCACGTTATGTTGTACGTCATATCCTTGTTACCACGTGGATGGATGAGCGCTCGAACATGTCGGCCACCTGCCCGACTCCTGCCGGTGTGTGGTTGTTAAATTCCCTCCATTCTTTTTTCGTCCTTTCTTTTATTATAACCATTTATTCGCTCCTTTCTTCGATTCTTTCTTTGTGTAACATATTTTCATTTCATCATTTAAGTCTCTCTCTCTTACCAAGCAGCTGGTTTACAACGAATCCCTCGCTCTATGTTCGCGAGGCACCCGGTTTAATTCCTGACTGATGTCGTGTCTACCTTGAACAAGATTTTTACTCGTATGTTTGTCCCCGGTATTTCGATGGGAATATCCACTTAGCACGGCAGCCCCTCCTAAATTAGTACTTAGTCACCATTTGTAACTGTGCCGTTCAACAACACCAAATCCAATAATCAACATATATATCAAGGTTTTAGGTACTTCAAACCATTCTGAACTAACGCTTCATCTTTACCGTTGTCTACTGATATCTCTTCTTCCATTTCGTCTCTAATTTAACATCAGTTTTGAACATCTGGTTGTTCTGGGTTAAAAAGTTGTGTCTGCAAGATGCGGGCTAGTGTTTCGGAACAGTTTTCTACCTCCATCTTCATAGTAGACAAGACGGTCGCGTAATTTCTCCCCGATCCGTGTGGACCTTAGCATTGAAACTTAGCGTCCCTTTCTTTTAATCCTTCCTCTCTTCTATCCCACCCTGTTTTATCTAATCGGTTTTTCCCCCTCAATTCTTGCCCTTCTTTCCCATTTACGAACAGCCTCTTTTCGGTTCACTATTTTCACGCCCCTCTATATTGCCCTCTCTTTCCCTTAGCTGTTCATTTTAATACCTTGACGATGGGGGCTGGAGTTTTCTCCGTAAGGTTGGTTTCTACCAGACTTCACGGTTTTGCTTTCCACAATACATAGTTTTCAATATACCGCCGTTAAAAGCTGAAATCTCGCATAAAATAACCCCACCTGCTATGGCTGCAGGAAAGCTGGACATTGAATTCAGGGCCAATCGAGTGCCATGGCCCCAGGAAAGTAGCGAAATGTAACCGCAGAGCGAAATTCTGCCGACCGCAGGTTCATTACCCGTCACTACCATTCGGCAAGCGGATTCGATTTTCTGAACGACTTACCTGTGCGTTACTGGAGTCGGGGAAGTTGGATTGTGAATTGCTGGTGTGTTCTGCTGGCGGTTGCAGGCGATAAAACTCTTGCTGAACTTGCAGTATTCCATCAGTCGGGCAGTAGTATCTGCGTAACATTACCATAAGTGGCAGGATGATTATGAAACGTTAATTAGAAGGATAGGTTCAGTATAGAGAGTTAGCATAGTTTATTAAAAATGTTGAGACTAAATATTGCTGAACATGTAGCATGCATGAGGGAGATTTTCAAGTCAACAAACGTCGGTCGTAGCCTTAAGTGCAGACACTACCTGGATGACCTGGGCGTGATTCGCAGTAGGTCTATAACACTAAGCTACAATTCTAAATCTTTAGGATTTGAGGGCGCAAGCCTGAAATGGATGGAGCTGGTTCAAGAAGGTGTCTAGTTATGGGCTTGTGTGAACACGGTAATGAACCGTACAGTTGTTGTAAGCGTGGAATATGTTACTTTTTCAGCGGATATCTCCTTTATGTCTTTCCAAGAAGTTCTGTGACGAGTGGCATTAATTTGTTAGCTAGTTACCTTTGAAATTGCCTGGTAATTTTGAGAGCCGCCCCTTTTTATAGGGCAGTCTTATGAGATTCGAACTAAGACACCCACCTCCCTTTTCGGTTATAAGCGACCTTCCTTGCCGCGTACGTTAATTTTCGGGGGTAAGTAAATTCTGGCGTGCAAGTTCAAGTTTGCATCGTTTCTTTTCTTCTTATGTATGAAGGTAACCAGTAGGCTAACTACATACTACACAATCCTCTGAGAAGTTTGTAGTCATTCAGGTTGTCAGTAGATTATCGCCTCCGCCTCTTATGTAACTCAAAGTTCATTAGAATGTTCAAAACAGCCTTCCAATTCCAAGGCCAAGTTTAACGTTTTGGATCATTCTTAGGAGAGGCTGTTAGTTTCGTGCCCAAACGTCAAGGTAGAGAACCACCCCTTGTCGGCTGCCCACAACTGTTTATCTGTTATAACTACAACTCCCCGTCATAACGGAGGAAGCATTATACCATGGTGACAAGAGACCCGCTGTGACCATGGTAACAAGGGGCCCACTTCGCCTGAGCGTGGTGACAATGGACTCGCCCTGCTGCCAATTTTAATCGCCATGTATTTTCACTCTGTGGCGTCGAATGAGGTCATGGCTGGTTATTAGCTAAGGATTTACAAGGAGAAAATTATGGCCGATTTTAACACACTGTCTACGGCGTGGATATTTGCCTCAGCAATGGGGAATACTTAGACTTTGTCTGTAACGTCTAAGTACACAGTTACTGGATAACCCAGTCAAGATGCGAAGCCGGTACCCTGCTACAAGTCTGGCCGTTGGTTCGTACTCCTTTCAGCCAATACGTCACGTTACCTAGTACTGCTCTGCACTTCAGGTTGCGTCTGAATGCAACTGAGATTGTATTTGATCGATATTTCACTCTGACTATATCCAACGGCTTAAAATATTATTTGGTAGGAGGGGTGTGAGGGGAGATTGTTTCTGGCTGGATTCCTTCAGAACCAAGAGTAGAATGTGCCTTTAATTCAATGCAAATAATCTCAGTCCTCTGCAGAATGACTGACGATGGATTCTAGATCGACTCGTAGGCTGTATGTAATTACAAGAGTGACATAAATCACTTGTAGAGGCTTCTGTTCTGACTAGAACAGCAGCCTCATCACAAATGAAGCAGACATTGCTCGTAATTTGCAGACTGACGGACTGTCTAGTGCCTGGGTCGCAGAATTAATGACGTTTTTACAGGCTGGTCCTGTGTCTTTTAATTTACGCTACCCCGAAAATTGTAAGCTGCTGTTATACGTAGGGGTAGGAGAGTTAATATAGTTACTAGGTTACGGACTGGACACCCGAGAAATCGAGGTTCGATTTTGGGTAGAGACAAGAGTTATCATCATTGTCACACCATTCAGAACGATTCATATATCCACTCAGCAATCTTGCCAATGGGCAAAGGGGATAGAACGGCCGGGATTGGAAAATGACAATTAGGAATGTGTGAATAAATTCTTCCACTCTAACAGCATGTCATCATGGCGTACTTGATTAAGTACAGTTCGTGCTTTACGCCTGTCACATTTGTATACAGATACGTTGTTGTGCAATAACTGTGAAAATCATATTGCGGGTTTCGAAAATGAGGGACAACTAACGATTTTGAGGCCATAAGATGAGATTTCTTATAAATTACTCGCAGCTAGACGGGGAGATCACCGAGAAACTGCAGATGTAGTCAGCTAACCCAATGCAGCAGAGTCCCTTTTCAAAAGCTTGTTGTTCTTCAGCTGATCAAGATATCCCTTGCATTTTAGGAAAACTAGAAGTTCCATTACGTGTTCGCAGGGGCCCGCCAGTGGTCCCTGTCTTAATACGTAAATCCAATACACACTGTCAAGTTCTATTTGCCAAAGATCCATTTTTAATATTATCCATAACGGAAAGATTGCAATTTAAGGCATAGTGGAAGGCATACGTGATTATCGGGAAAAGTGGAAATGTATAAGTAGAAACATTGTTAGGAAATTCATTACTGAAATTAGCATTTTGTATATTAAACATTTGCTGAGCAAATAAATGCCCGTTAATATGTCGTCCGTGAAAGAAGTGGGAGGAAAATTTTAGGGTGAGGTTTCGTGGAAAAGGTTTCGTAAGCCTAAAACCTGCATTCATAGTACGTAAATGAGGAAAAGGGCCAGAATTAACTGTTGTTACGTTTCCATTTTGCTTTTAGCAAATAAATTTTTCTGAAGAGTCTTCTACTGTTCTCGCGAAGCCTTTACGACAACATTACTGTTGTTTTAGGTATCGAATGACTCGAGTTACACCTCCACTCCACGTGTATTTCCAAGTCATGGTACTTAATTATGTGCACGGCTGTGCTTTTCTTTTTTACTTTTTATATCTGCATGGGATTTCAGACAGATCAGTTTTATTTCGTATCCTTCTTCTTATTGCCTCATTATTGGATCGCACTTTTCTCTCATTATCTCGCTCACCAAGTCGTCCAAACTCTCTTGGGGTGAGAAGCAACCATGAATGAGTAACATAAATAGAATAAATACTCACTCTACGGCATTGTTGGCTGCACTGCATACTGACCCTTTTGTTTCCTTTGCCAACGAGACAAAACACTCTCCGAGTTGTGCAAAATCATTGTTAAACGGTTTGTTACTTTTGTTGAAACGTGTAAATTGTAATTAACTTTGTCAGTGTTTTGTTACTCTGCGGCTAATTGCTTAAAGTGATAAAGGTTTAATTAGCTGCCCATTTATTCTGTTGTTTGCTTGTTTGCACACAATACATGTTCTTTTTGTGACTGGAAGGACAATGGGCCCACATGATGGCTACATCAGCTGTGTCTTTTTATTTTGGTATAAAATCATGTTGCTTAATTACCATTTTGAATGTGGCTGCTCTTACACTGCTATCGACGGGTATGTCCGTTTATCTGCAGAGCTGAGAAGCTTTGCATCTGAGTGCTGTGTGTTTGAAATGGCATGGATGTCGCAGGTCACAGTTCAGTGTCTGTAGATTATCAGCAGTGCTGCCAGCGTTAAGATGATGTTAAATGTTAACTGCGTTATGTTCCTACTGTGGTGGTTATTTAACGTACATATGCATACTTATGCTGGTAGATGGGAATTAATGAATGTAGAAATGAAGATATATATAGTGGGTACGCGTTGGCGCAGTTGGTTGATGCACTGCACTGCGAGCCGGAAGGTCGCGGGTTCGATTCCCGACGGTGTCATAGGAATTTTTCATTGACATAATCCTTCCGGCCGCACTATGACACTGGGATTGACTCAGCCTCTAAAAGAAATGAGTACCAGGAATATTTCATGAGGATAAAGGCGGCCGGTGCGTAAGGCTGACAACCTTACCAACGTCATGTGTCGATTGTCTTGAAATCTGGGAGCCTCAGCCTCTTGGAAACCTCAGGGCCTCTCCAGGCCTGTAATGGGATTGCTTTACTTTACTTACTTTATATATATATACATACACATACACACACACACACACACACACGCTGTTACATTCCTATAATTGGGCAGTTAAATGTGGTCGAATATGACCTTAAAATTTCGCACGGTCGCCATGGTTCCATTATCTTCTCAGCCATAACTGTTTCGTGCAGAGTTTGTAGCCACGTTTATGGTATGTCTGTACAGAACATTAAACATTCCGATTCGTTGGTCGTTGCTTTGAAACTCAGCGCTACATAGTAATGTGATGTGATAACATTGTAAAATCTTATTTAAATATTTATTTAAATATTATTAATCTTTCGTTACTCTGCAGTCGATGTTAATGTCACCTCCAGTTTATCTGCGTTTGTATATACATTATGTTAGTATTATTGGTGCTTAGGAATTATGTAACTCCTTGGACCAGAGTCCTTTGTGAAAAGCTGATAGTTATTCAGCTAGTCACCCGCATTTCACCGAACCCGAAGGAAAAAGAACTTGCCACTATTCCCTACCCTGAGCCAGATGAATGAAACTTAAGGCCGCCCTATTTTTAAAGATCCATTTTAATATTATCATCCAATCTAGACATAGATCTTCCAAGTTGTGTCTTTTCTGTGTTCAAATTACAGATCATGTAGCTCTGCGTCATGCAATATGAAAGTCTCCTGTTATATCCTCCCCATTAGGTCCAAGTAGCTTCGTTAGCACTCTGTTCTCAACCACCCTGAAATCCATCTTCTTTTCTGAATGTGAAGGACGAAGTTAAACACTTCTATAAAACCACAAACAACATTATAGTTCTAGGGTATATTTAATCTTTGTATTTTTACGGTACCCTGGAAGAATATGGATTTGAAACAAGTGTTAGCAGACATTCCATGAATTTAATGTGCTCTTAATTTCTTCTTGCGTGCATTACGAATTGTAAGCCTGTTGTTCCATCTGCTGTTGCAGTCTTCGTAACAGTTTAAATTTAAAAAAAAAAGCTATTATGTAATACAAACACTACCGTTTTTTTAAATTTTAATGTGTTTTTACAATTGTTTTATCTACAGTATATACAGCTAATGCTGGCAACTACAGAAATTATTGTCATGCATACGTTCACACTGTATACGAGATATATGTACGCGTTGGGTTCCCACAATACACTAGACCACCTTGTTTTGGATCTGTATCTTAGAGGGCCAGAAGATGACTTAACAAGGGTCGAAACATGTAGCCCTAGGTTTATGTATATTTGTACTATTAATAAAACTGTTGTGTTCGACTGATACGATTTTAATACCTGTATTAATACATGTTTAATAACAGTTTACTTGAACATCTGAAGAGTATACTTATAGAAGGATATAATAACGTTGTCTTTATTGTGCATATAAATAGGAAGCGTAGTCTAAAACTATTGGACATTAGACTTATGGATTAATGGAGTGAAGAACGTGGTATTTATTGTGCTCAACTTGTTTTCCTTAAAACTGCGTGCAGCATGCTAGTTCCACGTTTATTCCTCATCCCCTCTCCATGTGCAGTTCGTATGGAGATCGCAATGTTTAGCTGTTCTTACCATGGTAACTTTCAGTAAGTTGAGTGTTGTTAAGCCATTTCTACATTGAAGAGCTTTATCTTGAGGTATTACGTTGGACCTTAAAATTCCACTTGGAAGAAATTGAAATTTAATTTCTCGACGTTTTCGATAATTAATCACGCTGAATTCGTTAAAATATCTCCTTTTCTCCTGATATAATAACATCATCACCTTTTTCACTCCACCGCCATCTCTTTAAGGAGATTGTGGCGCTGTGTTACTTGGTACGTATAGTGCCACACTGATTACATCTGAAGTTTAAGGTGGAATTTCTTGCTACGAAATTATGGATTGAATATCTGGCAAAACTTCATTAAATTTGTACCATGCATAGTAAACTATATTATTATTATTATT
>JGI20166J26741_11815918_pt1 | contig 10086 bp, 14 predicted proteins | sample TergutCu122P5_FD_26741 | JGI IMG/M metagenome (IMG submission 26741) | reverse complement strand
AAAAATCAATAGTCTGAGCGGATAAACGCGTTGATTTTGTATCAGTCATAAAATAAACGTCCGACGTAATTTGAAATGTTTTTGTTTGCAGATTTAAAACGGCTCTGCCCTGCGTCTGAAACCATCCCCATTGACTATGGTTTTTCAGATATGTAATCGCGCCGTCAGCTATTGCCGCCGTCGTAACAGACTTGTCCGCTATTTTTGCCGCAGTTACGGATTTATCTGTTATTTTGGGCGTTGTAACGGCATTGTCCGCGAGTTTCGGAGTTGTCACCGCACCGTCGGCGAGCTTTTGCGTTGTAACGGCATAGTTGGCTAACTGGTCGGTTGTCACCGAATTATTTGTCAATACGTCGCCGGGAAGATTGTTTTTTTTCTTAAATTCCGCAAAATTGTCGTTTGTTTTATTTCTGACAATTTGCGCGTCTTCAAAATTATATATTTCTTGTAAATTCATCTTGTTTCTATCTCCCGTCTATCCAGTTTTTGTTATCGTCCCATTTATCGGAATCAAGCCATATGTAGTTGGCGTTAGGGTCGGGCGGAAGCGTGTTTACGGCAAAGAGGCTGCCGACTTCTCCGTATCTCTGCGGCTTCACCGGTTCAAACGTCACCGACATCCCGCTCCAATATGTTAATCCGTTTCTGTCTCTTTTAATTATGCCATCGCTTACCGTCTTTATTTTTGCGTTAAACGCAATCGTTCTCTGCCCGAACGGCAATTCCACAAACCTGATGCTTTTCGGCGTTGTTATATCGTAATAAAACGCGTCATATGCAGGAAAATTAGCATATAATCCGGTTTTTGGCTGTATTGTCAGACTGTATGTATATTTTGTCGCCACGGCGTCGTCCATTTCTGAAAAGTCAAGCATAACGCCTTGTGTCAGCGGGTCGTAGATGATTTCCGCGTCGCGTTTTAGTTCGGCTATGCCGAGTTCGTAACTGACATTATCTATTTTTATAATCACGTTTTCACTCCGTTCAATTGCTTATACCAGTCAATTTTAATCCCTAACGCGGTAAATATATCTCTTGCAGGTCCGCCAATATCTAATGTAACATTAAAATCCTGCGGCTTAACCGGCTGGCTTTGCGCCGTTGTAATATTTGAGGAAGCCGCTAAATTTGCGGCTGACGGGCTGACAATACCGCTGAAATTACCGTCCGCGTCAAATGATGTTGATATATCTGCCGCGTCTTGCAGGTCTCTTGCATAGCCTTTCATGTCTTTTATAACTCCGGGCATTTCTGCGGCTATTCCGTCGCCTATACCCAACACAATATTTTTGCCTATCATATCGCGCATAAGTTTTGACGGCGAACCGATTCCGAAAAATCCTTTTATACCGTCAACAATACCGCCGAAAAATCCTGATATTTTGTCCATTATCCATTTACCGGAGTCAGATATGCCCTGCCATACGCCTTGAATTAGCTGTAACCCGATTTCTGCCATTTTTCCGAGAAACCCGCCGAAACCGTTTGCAATTGCCGTTATAATTTCAGGTATTGCCTTAATAATCCCCGCTATAATTGCAGGCATATTTTCAACCAGCGCGACGAAAATCTGTATTCCGGCGTCTATTATTTGCCCTATATTGTTGATAAGCGTGTCAACGACTGCGCTTATTATTTCGGGTATAGCGTCAACTATTGTGGATATAATAAGCGGCAGATTTTGAATAAGCGCTATAAATAACTTTATACCCGCCGCGATTAACTGAGGAATCGCCCCGATTACAGCGGTTACAACGCCGTCGATAATCTGCGGGATTACGGCAACTATAGCCGATATAATAGTTGGCAGCGCTTCAATCAGCGACACCAATAACTTAATACCCGCGTCTATTAATTGCGGGATTGCGCCGATTAAAAAATTAACAATTCCCGTTATGATTTTCGGTAATGCCGCGACCAAAACAGGTAGAGCTTTAATCAATCCGTCCGCAAGTCCCGTAATAAGCCGCAAAGCCGCGCTAAGCAGCATAGGCATATTGTCAATCAGAACTTGAACAATTTTAGCCACAACTTCAACTACTTTGGGTATTAAATTAGGCAATGCGTCGGAAATGCCCTGCGCAAGCACTGTAATTATTTTCAGAGCTCCTTCTGCAAGTTTAGGCAAGTTATCTATTATGCCGTTGACAAGCGCAGCCAATATTTTAACGGCTCCGTCTGTCAGTGCCGGAATTGTCTGCGTTATGCCGTCTGTAATTGAGTTCATAATGTCGGAAGCCATAGGCAGAAGCGTGTCTAAATTGTCAGTTATTCCTGAAACCAAAGAATTGATTATATCCGGCGCAATATCCGTAATGCCGCCGACGACAGCCTGAAATTTTTCCAGCATTTTAGGAAGTACGGTCGTAACGGAATCGACAAGGTTCTGCGCGCCCTGTCTGATTGAATCGGTCGCCGTTGCGCTGCCGGTCAGAAGTCCGGTAAACCCGTCGGTAAGCATAGTTAGTCCCGGTATTAGCTGAGTGCTTACGGAATCTTTCAAGCCTCCGACAGCCAACTGCATATTTTGCATAGAATCGGCAAACGCCGCAGAAGCCGCAATATCTTCTCCGCTTAATACCGCGCCCAAATCGTTCACGTTTTGCTTTAACGCGGCGGTATTTTCGGCAGTATCATTTAACACCGGCATTAACTCAAGACCGTTTTTGCCTAATAACTGTATAGCTAACGCTGTTTTTTCAGTTCCTTCAGGCATATTTTGCAGTGCCGCAATTACGTTGTTAAACACGTCTTCACTGTCTCTTAAATTCCCGTTAGCGTCTGTCGCCGATATACCCAATTGCAATAATCCCGACGCTGTTGCCGATAATGCGCTTGAACCTCCAGCCATTGCAGAATTAACGTCAGAAGTCGCGCTTTCGACTTTTTTATTGGCTTTTTCAAGATTTATAGACGCTTGCAACGCTTGGCTTGAATTTTCACCGTATTTTTTGAGCGCGTCGTTATATTTTAACTGTGCGCTTTTAACGTCAAGATTTGCTATTTCAAGTTTGCTTTGGGCTTGAGCAAGTTTTTCTTGGTCGACAACTGCTTCGCCTGTCTTGTCTCCTAACGACATGAGTCCTTTTGTTAAAGTTTTCATGCTCGCGCCGAGACTGTCAACGTTACCGCCGCTTAAGGATAATACATAACTCCATTCTTGATAACCCTGCGCCGATAAACCTAACTTATTCGCCTGCTCGTCAATCGCGTCTCCGGCTTCGGCGGTCGCTTTCGACATATCAAATAGTTTGGCTCCCAAAGCTCCCGCCGCAGTGCCGACAGCGCCCATCGCAACCCCTGCGGCTTTACCCGCGCCGGACAATACGCCGCCCAGCCCGGACGCAAATTCCGTCGCTTTACTTGACGCTTCTTCAAGCCCATCGCCGAAATCGCTGTCGTCAAGCCCAATTTTTGCGAACAGAGTAAATAAATCCATATTTTATTTACCCCCTTTCAACCTTATAAACTGAGCTTTTAATACTTCTTTTGTTAGTTTTGTTTTGTCTGAACATTTATTCGATTCTTTTTTAACTTTTTCAATGTTTTCTTCAATCAGCAATTCATACCACCGCGCTAATGTCGGCTTCGGGTTCTTTTTGCCCTGCGTAAACCGCATATCGGTTGCCATTGCCCACATGCAGTCGGCGATATAGTTATCATGCTTGATTTTAAGCGCAATTAGCTCCTGCTGCTGTTTTTCAAGAGCTTCAGTTTTCAGTTCGCGCTTATTTTTTTCAATTAAATAACCCGGCAAAACTGTAACAGGGAGCGGTCTTACTTCAGATAAAAAAAAGACTACTTTTTCGTAGCCGATTTGATAACCGATTGAAACAAGCTCCTGTATTGTTCGATTGAAAAAAAAACTATAAGAGCTTCGATAGTTTCAAGATTGTTGTAAGTTCGCGCTCTTTCCTCAGTACATTGCAATATAGCCGCCAGAATACGAAAAAACGCGTCTCTGTTTTTAACTAAAGCAAAATTTATTAACTGCTGTATAATGTCAACGATAGTCAAATCTGATTCTTTGCCTTTTCGCGCGTCCGCGTATTCTTTCAGCATAGATTTTAATTCGTCGTCAAGCAGTATCTTCAATTCCGCGCTTAATTTGATAATCAAATCGCACGCTTCTTCATTTGTCAATTCGTACAATCTTTTCATTTATGGTTCTATGCCCCTTTCTCAAATATCACAAGCTCATACGGCGCATATTCCATATCTTTGAAATCGTCATTAAAACCCGTAAATATAACTGCCATTTCGCCCTCGTTTTTGTCATCGCCCGTAATATCTACACTTTCTGTGTTCATTGGATTATACAGGGTAAATAAAATTAACGCTCCGTCGGAGCGTTCTCTTACCCATGTTAGTGACGTCATATAATCCGCGTCGTCTATTCTTAGACGCTCTCTTATAACAGTTTTACCGGATGTCGTTGTGACGACGCTTGACGGCATAATGCGTTGTAAATTTTCAATCGAAAATTCAAGCAGCGTCGTTTCAATCCGCGGCTGAACGGTATCTTTTACGCTGTCGCCTTTAAACCGCACTCTTGCGCCGTCAAAATCAATCTGACGCATAGCCGCTTCCGAAATAAAATGATTACCGCCGCGTGTTATGCCTAGACAATCCTCGCTGTCCATTGCTGTAATAACAGCGTCAAGCAAATCCGTATAATCTGTAATCGCGTCGTATTTAGTTTTGAAATCCTCAATTAATACTCCCGCGTCCAACCCTAACTTTTGGAAACCGCTTGCTCTTGCCCCCGTTATCATCAGTCATCGCTCCTTTCTTTATATGGAATTCTTGTTTTAACAGATTTAGCCTGACCCGCCGCTAAATCTTTGTGAATTTCTTTATAATTCAAAATACTGTCGCCGTCTTTGACCGTGACGGTATTCCCGGTAATCTCGCCCGTCTTAATATTCTGAAATACTTTGTTGTATTTCGCCTTGTATGTTTTCTCCATTTTATACCTCACTAAATCGTGTAATTTCGCATAATTACTCTCACTATACCTCTGAAAATCGAATTGTCGGTCGGGTCGTCGAGATATGTTATAAACGGATTGCTCCGCAACAACCATATTTTGCCGTCAAGTCCCACGTCCAATAACGCGCCGCATACCGAAATCTTCTCTGATATTTGCGCCAGCACGTCGTCAACTATCCCCGTAAAGCCCGGGTTTGATGTGTTTCTGTCCCATATATTCGCCGTAATAATATTGAAATCCAGCGTATCGGGCTTTTCAACGTCATACGTTATGTACGGGAAGAGCGGAGTTTTCGCAGGCTTACCGTTCTCGTCCCTGAATATGACATGTCCTGTCTGAAATGCCGGGAGCGGCAAAGGTTCAGGCAAATTCTCCGACCTGTTATAAAATCCGCTCCAAAAATTATGAAGCGTATCTCTTATATTGTTCATTCTGTCAGCTCCGTTCGTTCTGCGCTCATCTGCTTAAACTGCGATACAGCCTGCGCAGGCGCGTATTTCGGTATGCCCGTAATTTTAAAATATATGTTGTCGCTTACCCTGCGGACAATACTGCCTTCGTAAACCGGAGCGGTTATGTCGGCGGCAAACGTGCCTCCCGAAGAAAAACCCTGCGCCTGAGCAATGTTTACCAAGTTGGAACTTGACTGTATATATACGCCGTTGATTTCAACGCCGTCAATCCATTTCCACACCGTACCGCTGAAACCGTCGTCAATTTCGCTCCAATCCTGCAAAATAAACGGCTCGTAATAATCTGCAAGCATAAAATCACCTCGAATACATATGTAAACGGAAAGCGCTCAATCTGTTTGCAAATAAATCCTGCCAAGTCAACGGAGCGCCATTTTTTCCAACACCACGCGACCAACTATGCAATCCTGTAACCGTTTCGCTCGTATAAGCTGATACGCTGTTTGCAGGATTTTCAATAAATGCTTGAATTTCGCCGCATAACGCAAGGAAATCCGAAGGCGGATTATGCGCTTCGGATTCGCTGTTGTTATCGTTGAACCAATTTCTCACGTGCCGCATAGTCATTTTTATGGTATCGTCAAGCGTCATCTGTATCACCGCCGCCGGACGTCCAATCGATTATTTTTTTGATTATAAGACTGCGGTTTTTTACATGTCCCAAATCAATACCGTTGTTTTTGGCATATTCCGTTAATTCGTCTGTACTCATAGCCTCAAAATCAATGCCGTTGTTTGTATCTGATTCTGTCTCCGGTTCAGTCAATGAATTGCTTCTGCGCCTTTGAAAAAATGTTGCAGACATTATATCACCCACCTTTACGCTACAGTATGTCTGATTTTGACGAAACCCAAATGTTTATCGTCGTAAACTTTGACCCAGTTTGTCCCTGTTGTAAGTTCTGTATTAGACGGCGTAGTACCCGCCGCAGTACCTGTCCATGACACGCCCATCGGGTGCAGAACAAACGCTCTGCGATATATAAGATAATCCTCGCCCTGCAAACTGTCTCTGTCAGTCTCTACAGGCGTAAAATCTACGGGTACGCCGTCTCCGCGTCCGACAACGCCGTTTGCCATTAAATACGTGTCGTATATTGCTGTTGCGCCGGAACCTGTTACAGGCATTGTATCGTCTATAATAACATTGTAGCCGAGATAGCGAGTAAACGCGATTTCACCGCGAGCGTTCGGGATAAAGTCAATTAAGTTAGCTTTTTGCAGAGCTGTAAACGTTTTGCTGTGCATAAATATTGCCGCTAACTGGTCTGCCGCGTCTCCAAGTAACTGTTTAGCGTCAAGCGTCATATTTGCGTCAAGCGGTGCTGTTCCCGCACCGAATACATGACCTGACATGCTTGCGCTCGCAAACATTCCCGTAAGCGTCGCGATTAATACTCTCTGTTCGTCTCTTACCCACCATTCGGCAACCATTGACGATATAGCGTCAACTGCGCTGTCGCCTGCTATAGCCGAAGCCAGTTCATTCGCGCCCCATGCGCGCCCTCTGAAGTGCATAGTTGCTACGTCTTTTGCCGTAGCGATTTTATCCGGCGTTAAAGGCGTGGTATCGCTCAATATTTCACTCACGCCGCCGATTCTTTTCCAGAACGGCATATTAATTGTGCGTCCGCCGCCTGAAACGAGACTGTTTAACCTCGCGTCCTGCGTAACGATACCGCTCGCGATTATCGCCGATTTTTCAATTATAGCCTGTCTGACATACGCCGCGAACACTGACGGTTCGATTATGTCAGCTATTTTAGTCGTTGCCATATATAAATTACCTCACTTTTATTCGTTTAATACAATTCCCGCCGCTTTAGCCATTTGAACGGCAAGCGCGGGGTTTTCCCTGAATATTCTTGTTTGTTCGCCGAGATTTCGGCTGTCTTTAAGCCACGGGTTTTTTATATTCCCCGTATTCTGCAGTGTTGTTGTGCCGGTGTAAGTCCCTTTTTTCACCTCATGCCCGATAAAATTGCTCCAGTCAACTTTAACCGCCTCGAACACTTTATCGGCATTTTTGATGTTGCCGTCTTTGTCAAATTCAACAAGAGATTTGTCGAATAATTTAACGGCTTTATCGTTTACTAAATCGTCAAGACCTTTTTCCTTGAATAACGCCGATAATTTTTTGTTGGTATTTTCGGCTTCTTTTTCGGCAGTATATGATGACTTAGTCGCGGCGTGTGCGGCGACTTCTTCGTCATATTTCTGTTTCCACGCACCTGATTTTGTCAGTTCGTCTTTAGCCGTATTAAGTTCAGCCGTGATATTTGCGATTTCGGTCAGCTTATCGTTATAACGCTGTTTATCAACAAATTCATTGCCGACCGCTTTATTTATTGCCTTTTCAAGCGCGCTGATTTTTTCGGGTTCAACGCCGTTTTGTTCGAGTATTTCTTTTATATTCATATTTTTGCCTTTCGCTTTTACCGTAGCTAACGTAAATATATTTCAGTACAAGCTCGAAAAATCAACAGCTTTGCTGTTAGATTTTTCCGGCTTGTACTGTTTATCCGCTTACGGAGCGGATTAATCCTCTTATTAAGTGCAGATAAGGATTTGCACCTTATATTCCGGTCTTAAGCGTATACACCGTGCCGGATTCACCACTTTCACATGATTCCACGTCTACCTATTCCGCCACTGCACATATTTAAAAATCTTTGCCTAATTCTTGTTCTGCTAATTCCTGCAGCATTTTTTTATTGTTTAACAAACCGTCTTTTAAAAACGGTCGCCCTGCCATTTTTGATGTGCCGTCATGCACGTAAGGCGCGTAGACTAAATTACTGCCCCACGTAACAGACTTATCGGCAACATCAATATCAAACGCAATACTTCGTTGTAAATCGCCCGTTTTGTATATCGGTTTGCCGTAGCCTGTATTCATTTGGTCTATAACCATTTCCAGCCCAACGTTTGCCATTGCTGTTAATGCGCGTTCCATATTAACCGCAAACTGCGCTTGTACGGCGGCTTCGTTATTTTTAAAATCAACTGCCACGTGACTTTCTCCACTCCTCAAAACCATAGTTTTGTGACATTTTTTCTCGATACGCTTTTACTGAAGCAGGAACATTTTTTACTATCGGTTTCAAAACGCACCTGCAATTTATAATGTCGCCCGGGTCGCCGTCAGGGTCGCCGGGGAACATCAAACCGTTGCTGAACGCTTCGTCGTTATTCACAATTTCGCCCGTTACCTCCGCGTGGTCGTCGCGGACTTTTGAATCGCGGCGCGAAATCCATTGTTTAGCCATATCCACGCCCATTTCGGACGCTTCGTCAAATCCCTGCGAACGCGCCTGCGATTGTACGCGCATTCTTTCAGTCTGCGCAACGCGCCGCGCCTGCTTATAACTTTGTCCCGTGACATTGCTGATACGCTTCGCAATCTGTTGCTGACTTTCGCCGTTAATTACCGAAACTGTCAATTCATTCTGCAATCGCTGTACAATTTTTTTGTCTTTGCCGAGATTTTTATACGCGATTTTTGTAAACGGCGACTGTTTTTCAGTCATAAGCACGTTAATCTGTTTTTTGTCGTATATAGTCCAGTCGAACATAACGCCCGCCTCTTTGTCTATGCTGAATCTGCTGAAATCGAGGTTTAATCCGTACACATTAAGCATTTCGCCTTGTATCATAGCCGCCGCGGTTTCGCCGCTTTTCGTTATTTCAGCCGCAATATTATTCGCGATTTTTGTATCGCGTTCAACCTGCGCTTTAAACGCAAGCTGTTTTGCGCGTATCTGCGTGTCGGTCAATCCCTGCGCTTTTAACGCCTCAACGTCAAAAGACGCAAGTTTGTTTATTGCCGCTTTTTCGTTCTCTATAGCAACTTTATACGCCTGACTGTATGTTGCTTGCAGTCGCTTGTCCAGCGATTGCATTAACTTGTCCGTCGCCTGTATTGCTAAGTCCGCCGCCACTCGTATCACCGCCTACATTTTGCGTATCGCCGCTATAACCTAAATTCTGCTCGTCAATCGCGGCTAATATATCGGGTATTTTTTCATTGTCCCATAACGGGTCGGCTTCAAGCCTAAACTCTAACGGGACTTCGCTTGCGTACGTTGCCAGTCTCTGACTTATCTCCATATCGTTGGATATAGTTTTACGCTTGAATATAATACTCTCATTCTGAATTTTAATCAAATTTAACAATCTGTCAATGAAATCTGAAACCTGCCATTCAAAATCCGACGTGTATAACGTCTCTGCATACTGTGCCGTCTGTATCGCGACATTTGTCAGGCTTCCGCCTATTATCTCCTTGCTGTTCATAATCATAGCGTCTTTGTAAATCATATCTTCGAGTTTATCTATAAAATCTAATATCTGCTTATACGGCAAATCAATTGTTTTAGTATCGACTTCCGTATCGTCGGTCGGAGCGATTATTCCGAGTTTCTTTATCTCCTCTTTGATTTTGAGCAAATCCTCAACCTGCCCGGAAAAGCCTTTTAAAATCCAGTAAATATTACTCGTTGACAATACGCTGTTGCCGAACGACGACAATACAGCGTCGATTAAATCAATTTTTGTCTGTATCGATTTAGTCAAAACGCTTTCGCGCTGACTGTTTGCATATAGCGGCAACACGGG
>JGI20166J26741_11815696_pt1 | contig 10086 bp, 8 predicted proteins | sample TergutCu122P5_FD_26741 | JGI IMG/M metagenome (IMG submission 26741) | reverse complement strand
AGTTTGAAAAACCATGATTTTACAGGCGCGCTGCGGATCGCCAACGCGCGCCGCATGGGGAAAATAACCGACCGGTTATATTGTCCAAATAACAAGAAAACACTGGGACTTTGAAATGCGCGGAATTATGGGGATTTTTAATTTTGGCCGGAACAAGAAAACTGTCCTAAATAACCGGTCGTTTATTTTCCCTAACTGTCATTAATTGGTAAACTGTATAAATTCTAGCATATCGGCACAAATCAAGCAACAGATATTTCCATATCGCGGGCCGTGTCACAGCTTTACTTTCTGCCTCGTCTCCACCCACTTTTTCTCAAATTCCGCGTTGCGGGCCAATCCGCGCAGATGGGGATATTTCACGAATATAGGGTCGGTATCCCACAGGCTCATTACGTTCCGGCCGGTTTCGCGTTCCAGTTTGGCGACGTCGCGCTTGTTGCGCTCGTAATATTCGTCGCCGCCCAGGACGTGCAGGACGATGTTGAAATCCATAGGCGACGCAAAGAACTCTGCGAATACCCAATCGGCCAAGTGCGCGCGCGAATCCGAACCGATGGAGAGCCCCCCGACGCGCCGGCGCGCGCCGGACAACAGCAGCATCCAGGGGACAAGCGCCCGCGCCGCCAGCATGAATTTATGCGATTTCGCAACGGATGCAATCGCGCCGTTGCGCGTCAGCCCGTGCGTGAACGCGCCGGATCTGTATGCGCCGCGCGCGCCGACATGCGCCGCGGCGCGGCGCCCCCTTTGCGCCGCCGCGTCAAGAACCGCATGGCACCAAACAGCATGTTTTAGTTTTTTCATTGCTTGGATCCCCGGATATTTCCTGAATGACGCTGGCCCTATGGGCTTCGCATCACCGCGGAAATCCCGGGGATGACATTTAATGTTATTATTGACTATTTTAAATTTACTTGCATTTGGCGAGAAAGTCCAGCATAATACGCGCACTGTCGGCCATGCCGACAGGTTTCTGACAAAGTTTTTTTAAAACTTTTTGTGATTTTTGTAAAAAAGATCGGAGTGTAGCTCAGCCTGGTAGAGTGCTGCGTTCGGGACGCAGAGGTCGTGGGTTCGAACCCCGCCACTCCGACCACCCTTCGCTAAAGCTTCGGGTGGCAAGCTAGAATAAATGATGCCCGACAGGACATTTTTTTATTGCTTTTTTTGCCAAATTTGATATACTGTAATAATAAAACCACAGAGATCAAAATGGACAAATCTGTTGCTGAAGCCATTAAAAAATTAATAGATGAAAATTTTGTAACCCGCCTAGACAAACTAGATACCCAGGGCAATACTACCGAACAAAATTACATAGTTGTCCGGAAAGACGCCGCAGACAAACAGATTGCTGCAAATGTTGATGCATTTATATTCAAGACTGGACTTGACCGTTTAATCAAGACCGGTTATGACGAACAGGTATACTATCCCGACAGATTTCAAGCCGCGGACATATTGATGACATTGGGCGGAAAAACTTACAAGGATGGGGCGACAAAGAAACCCTATGTTGTCCGGTTCAACGGGCGCGAGCTGGAGGATTCCGGGGGAGAACTCTATAGTTATGCATACAAGCAAGCCATGATATCAGACAAAGAAGCAACGGAATATGCGAGGCAGAAAGTCAAAAACTTTAAAGACCAAAATAAACGGCCGACCCAGGAACAAATGGACCTTGCAACGCTGACGGCGATGCTCCAAAATCCGCATGAATAAATCGCCCGCTATAAGCCTAAACGCCCCGCACGGGGCGTTTTATTATGGGCTAAACGCGTAAGAATACCTTCCGATATAAAATTCCCCGCGGTTGGTGATAAAATGCATCAAAAGAGGTTTCGTATGAAAAAATATTTTGCGATAATAATCGGCGTCGGTGTGTTGGCCGCGTGCGCCCCGTTCGGTGATCAATGCGATCCTGGATATGTGGCAGAGCCCCTGCCCGTTCCGCAAAACCTCTACGCGCCGCCCCAAGATGTCCCGGCCCCCGCGCCGGTCCCAATGGCGGCCCCATACTTGCCGCCACCCGCCCCCGTGGCAAAGCCGGCGCCGACGGCCCGCGCGGCCGCAAAACCGGCGGCGAAAAAGCCCGCGGCAAAGAAACCAGTAAAGAAAAAAACAGTCGCAAAACCAAAGCCCGCGCCCGCCGCGCAAGATGCATGCCCACCCGTTGCCGCCCCCGCCGACACCGAAGAGGTCGTGGTTATAAAGAAAGTGATTTACCAGAAAAATCCGGACGGAACAAAAACACCGATCCGCACGGAAGAATTCGTGCCAAAGCAGCAATAGTTAATCTGAATGATTACTAGTTCCCCTTCGCAGAAGGGGAGAAAATCTTGGCGTCTCGCCGTAGCGTCAGCGCAGGCGGATGCCCTAGATTTTCGGGGTAGTCATTTTGGTTCGCCTAATGTGACTACCCCGGAATTCTTAGACTCGCGCGGCGCCTTGCCCACCCGACAAAGTCTACGACTTTGTCGGGGCCCGGGGGCTTGCGCTCATCAACGAATTCCGACCCTTCTGAGAAGGGTAACTTGCGCTCACTCAAATAAAAAATTCCCCGCGGGGTTAACCGCGGGGATTTGGTCTCTCTCCGGCTCCGTGCGTTTCATATGTTGCACATTGCAAAATAAATTCTAAGCGTATCACCCGCCGAAAGCAAGCGGAAAGTTTTTAAAAACACTTAACCTTAAAAAATAAAACCCAAATCCAAATAAAATGAGCCCGTCATTCCGTTGGCTCGCCGCAGGCGAGAACAACGGAATCCAGGTTAATTACGTGCGCGGCATAGCCGCGCGGCTTTAATTACCTAGATTCCGGCGTTCGCTCCTTGCGTCGCGCCGCCGGAATGACGCGCTCATTATGACGGACGACGGGCTCATTATAGCGGCTTATGACGCGACGGAATAACGTCCATAAAAAATCCCCCGCGCTTTCGCGCGGGGGACCTCCTCTCTCCTTGGGTATTGTGCTAAACAACCTCACCCACTTTGCACTTGTAATTTTTACACTATTTAAGGCTCCAGTTACTGCCGTCATATTTGAAGTTGCAACTAGTCCCCCATTGCCATATCGTAACAATTATTCCATACGCATTTGGTTTAACGTCAATTCCGAACTGGAACTCAATCTTGTTGTTAATTAAATAAACACAATCTGAATTATTCTTGGTTTCCGGTTTTACAAAGTTATCAAGTATGCTCTGGCAAGAATCGTGGTTCAGTTCAAACAACTGGTCAAATGGAGACGGTGGCGATTCTTTGTTAATAGCACTCTTTGGTATCTTGCTGGAAAGATAATTGATGCAAGAATTTAACCTCGTTGTTTCTTTTTGAACTTTCTGTCCTTTATTATCCTCTTTTTGGACCAGCCTATTAACAACGCTAAGATGTATTTGGCAGTCTTCATTTGTGGTTATGGCATTGATATCCGTTTTTGCTTCATTGCCTATATCTATACCATTGATATCTGCCTTGTCTATGGCGGCCTGCAAGTCCAGTTTGCATTGATCCAAAGCCGCTTGGTCGACTTTCTTCTGTTCCTCAGCTGCCGCTTTCCTGGCATCTTCATCTTGGCGATACTGATCCGGCGTGGTTTTGCCCATAGCGATTAAGCACTGTTCCTTTGTAAGATCAGGCAGTATATCCTTGCCCTTAAAGTCTTTGCCAGTATTGTTTATATCTTCTATAATTTTGCTGACGCACTTTAAATCTTCGGGTTTCGTAGCAAGTAAATAGTCGGCATTTTCCCATTTTGTGCAACATTGCGCGCGTTCCAGCATTATCGCCGCCTGGCATTTATCGTTTCCGACTTGTTCACACCATGCCTTTCCGTTTGTATTAAACAATTTATCTAAATCAGCCGCGGCTTTCTTGTCCGCTGCGGCTTTGGCATCTGCCGCTGCTTTTTCTTTTATTGCCTGCTCTTTCGCCCTGATTGTCGCGGACGCCTTTAACAGGTCGCAGTCCGCGCGCGTCAAAGTCCGCACGGCGTTGTTGTCGTATTTGTCCTTAAACTGAATCGTCTGGCCCTTGGCCAGTGTGTCCGCGCCATTCACGCACATGTCATTTTTATAGACATCGCGCTCGGTCTCGCATTCAATCGGATACGCGGCGCACCATGCGGCCAAATCCGAATCTTTCAGCGCTTGATTTTTAGCTTTTGCAATGGCCGCCTCTGCATTTACCTGTGCTGTCGCCGCCGCGGTTTCTGCCGCGACTTTTGCCTGTCTATTTACGGCGTCTTGGGTTTCGCGCACCAAAGCCTCGGAATCCGTTTCAAAGTGCGGGATCACATACGCGCAGTTTTTGCCGGTCTTTGGATCGCATTGCCACTGCGCATAACCCGCGGCCAGTATTTGGTTCCGTTCCGCGAATGTCAGGTTGTCAAAGGTTTTCGGCATTTGCGTCGCGACCAACGCGGTGCTGTCCGCGTTCTGGGCCTGGAGGCCCGAGAGCTCGTTCGCGCGCCCCAGCCAATTTTTTTGAAAAGTGGTGAGCTGATACGGATACGGGTTTTCAACCTTGAATTCTTTGTTGCCCGATGCCGCGCCGCCACCCATGCCGGGGAACGATGTCGGAAACGCCGCCGCGCCGGCCAGGTTCTGGTTTTGCGCCATATACGCCGCGAATACCTCGTCCACAAAGCCGCCGCATGCGGTGACATAATTATTTCCCGGCAGAGATGCCAGCGTCTGCAAAATTCCCGGACGCACATCGTCCAGGCGCAGACCGCTGCAATTCTTTCGCGCCGCGCATTGCATCGCGACCACGCTGGAAACCGCGGCGCGGCAATCCGCGGCGCTCAGGGCCGTTCCCTGGGCATACACCGGCACCGGCATACGCTGGTTATACGGGCTGGACGGATTCCAGAAAGGGTTGGAAGAATACGATTGGACATTCTGAATCTGTCCGTAATTAGACAGCGGGCGCAGGCCGGTTTCCACCGGCGGGCCGCTGGTCGGGAAATCCACCGCAAACGCGGAAAAAGTGACAGAGTGACAAAGCGACAAAGCGACAAGCGACGCAAGCGTCAGCCGCGCAACAGTCTGGGCGCGGAATATCCGGGGGAAAAATCTTTTTGGCTGGCTCATTATCTCTCTGCCCGGTAATTATATCACAAAAGGAATGATTTGATAAATGAAAAATATTGTAAAGAAAATCCCGCGAAACTTCCGCGCCGGTTAACATCTGCGAATTATAGGATAGCAAAGTGACGTAGGGGCAAATAATTATTTGCCCATACTAATTTTATACAGAGTTTATGGATAGCGCGACATTCTGCTACGGCATATCATTCGCAAGTGCATTATTTGACATACTTGTAAAAATCAAGATATGCTCCCTTTGCCACAACGTTTTGGGGAAACGGCCATATTTGTATATCTTTGCCCATTCGTATAGATCCCAAGTTTAACTGCTCCAAAACTTTTGCATTTATATCGCCATACTTGTATATCGCCGTATTAAAATACAGACCTTTATACATATCATCGGTATATATTACGTTTATGGGTGAACTTACAATCAGCGTCATCTGATTGACATTCGGGCCAAAGCGATCTATCAAAGGCCCAAGGTTTTCCATGAATCCAAAGACCGCCGTCCCGAAGAACTTATACGGGTCACCGGGTTTCACTGGATCAGTATATGACAATGCGTATTTGTATTCCGAGGATTGCGAAAATACCATTGGCAATTGGGCCGGCACCTCTAATATAGGAGTGCCGGCCGTAGCATCTGGATCGCCTTGTTTCCGCGCATGGTCGCGAACCATATTATAGGCCAGCAGAATCATGAATCCGTTGCCGTTCTCGTAATCAAAGTGCAAAGTATCCAGTTTTGTCGGCTTTGCCGTGCTACCATCCATGGTTATCCAGCCGATCGGTCCGGGCAACCGGGCGCTTGAACGCCACGAACATACGACCGGATTGATTTCATTGCCAGTCTGGTCAATGGTTTTGTATACGTATTTGGATTTCGGGACATCTAGGGTAGACATCATTATGAACAGCGAGTCTTCGGCGATAATGCCGTTATATCCGCCCGCAGCACTCGGGTTGGACGGAATAACCAAATCGGCGGTCAAGCCCAATCCCCACAGCGCGTGCAGCATGCCGCCATCCGTCGGATGTTCCGACGCGTGCACGCGTATTTTTGCACCCATGGAGACGGCGACGGCGATATTAGGATTTTTGTGCAAGCCGCTAAACGGGGCCAGTTCCGATGGATTGAAATTCAAGGTTCCTTTTATCACAATGCGCGCCCTTCTTCCGGATGCGGCAGCTTCGCGGGCCGTCGCTATTACTTTCGGCGCGTCTTTTACATTTTCCAGGACCAATTCCATCGCATCCGTGTAAAACACCAACAGCCGCTGTTCCGGGGTCAGCTTGCCCTCTAACGCTGGTGTGATGTAAAACCGAAAACCTTGTTCCATATTTGCGGCGAACCGCAATCCCGCGTCCCACAAGTTTTGCAAAATTGACAGTTCGGATTCAGTAAGAACAATATTGTCTTTATTCGGAATAATCGCCGCATTCTTGAAATCTACGCGAAACTTTTGATCGGCCATGATTTCCAATAATGCGTTCAGAGTCCCGAAATCCGACCCCAGCCGCGCATTCGCGACAAAGTATGCTTCTACCGATTTTCCGGATATCAAATTGCTGCGCATATCGGGCAACAAACTGGCCAATGTGGAAATATCCGTAATATCCCGATATACCTTTAAGGTATCAATCGTTACCGGCGGTTTTGGCTGGGGCTCGTCTGTCGGATCGCATGCGGTGAACAAGGCGGGCATTGCGACAAAAGCGACAACAAACGCCGTCAGCGCCACTCCGTTACGGATTATATTTTTAAATTTACCAAATGGATTGGACCAATTGCGTTCGCCTTGTTTCCGACTGGGGGCTTGATTGCCCGCAATATTATTTTTGTGTTTCATAACAATTTCCTTTCATTGTGTTCAAAGCCGTTTTATTTTGGCCCTCGCGTTTGTTAATTTTTCTTTTGTGACTAATATATTATGAATAATATATATTTGTCAAAGATTATTTCCATAAAAAACTGAGCGTTGCGATTGTTTTTCTGTCGTTATTGTTTTTGTTTGTCGGTATCCGTAGGGGCACATTCTTGCACCCTGTCGTTTCGTTGTCCGTAGGGGCAAATAATTATTTGCCCCTACATCCGAACCCGTTCGTCGGTGTCCGTAGGGGCGAATTAACATTCGCCCCTACGTTGGGATTATGTGCACGTGCATGTCTGGGTAAAGCTGCCCGCGGTGTCGCTGCCGGTTTGGGTTGTGTCTTTACAGGTGCCCGTGCCGCTGGTATCGCAACATTTGCCTGTGCCGCAGTTATCGGTGCAGGTCGTATAGCTGGGGCTGGACCCGCTGCACGAACAGGTGCCGCCGCGCATACAGGTGATCGGATTGTTGGCGCAGCTGCAAGAACATGGTGTGATGCACGAGCCGCTGACGCAGGTTTGACCACTGCTGCAACAATTGCCGCCGCAACATATGCGACCCGTGCCGCAATTGGCATTGTCCGCGAGTGTGCAATTCCCACAATTGTTGGTCCCTTTACAAGAATTGGCGGGGACGCTGCAACCGCTGGGCACACAGGCGGGGCATGGGTGAACTATGACGGGAACGGGCGCGATAATACAAGTGCCGCTCGAACCGCCGGCCTCCGGACAAAATATATACTGGCATGATGGATCGCCGGGATCCGCCCAGCAGGCTCCCTCGGCTACCTCCCCGGCCATTGCAGAATAGCTATTGCCGCAGCCAGTGGCTGACGCATAACGCGGCATAATAACCGCAGCAAAGGCGAGCATGAATACAAATTTTATTACGACTTTCTTCATAACGCTTCCTTTTAGGTAGAAAAAGCATCGTTATCTAACTAAAGCTCTATAAGTCCGATACTCTGTAATATCTACGCCGCCTGTCCAAAATAAACGGCCGTTAAAAATGGACAGAAAATCTGGGGAACGCCACGGCATGATTTTTTGGGTAAAAAAATTAGAGATTTTTGGGACGGCCGGCAGATTTTTAACTAAATTGCATTCGTAACTTTTCATGCGCCGCGTCATAATTTATATTTTAATTCTGGTGTTGACGGCGCTGGACAAGGTTCCTATGGCGATTACAAAACGATGTATCATCATTATAATCTTCTGTTCCACGGGACAGATTTCTTGTGGCAACTAAAAATCAAAACAAAAGGAGAGAGAAATGTCCAACTATGGGTATATACGCGTCAGCACTGACAAACAAACCACAGAAAACCAGCGTTATGAAATCATACGATTCGCAGCGGCCCAAGGAATCACCATCAACAAATGGATAGATGAAACCATCAGCGCGACAAAGCCCCTGGGCAAGCGCAAGCTTGGCGCCTTGCTTTCAAAGCTCGGCAAAGGCGATATTATCGTCGCGTCCGAAATTTCGCGTCTGGGGCGCAATCTTATGCAGGTTATGACGATTCTGCACCATTGCATGAATATCGGCGCGCGCGTCTGGACGGTCAAAGACAAATACCGGCTGGGCGACGACATTCAATCCAAAGTGCTGGCATTCGCGTTTGGATTGAGCGCAGAGATAGAGCGAAACCTGATTTCCCAGCGAACGCGCGAAGCGTTGGCGCGAATCATTGCCCAGGGAAAGTCCGTCGGACGGCCCAAGGGGCAGAAAAATTGCAAACTGAAACTGACCGCGCAAACGGTCTCGGTGCAAAAGATGCTGGCCAAAGGCAAATCAAAATCCGCCATCGCGCGCCGACTGAAATGCGATCGCAAAACCCTCTCTACATTTATAAAAAAGCGGGGATTGCAAGCGGAACAAGCCCAGCCCCAGCAATCCGTGATACGTTGATGTAATAATGCAAAGGGTTCAAAGGAGGGGGATTTTCTGCCTTTGAAGGGCCCCGCGAGTGAGATTTTTCCTGCCCCGCTTGCGGGGCGGGAAAGAGTTGGCTTGCGAGTCGTGCCGTAGCGTAGCGAAGGCGGACGAGCTAGCAACTCTTGGGTGGGGTAACAGGGCCCACACTTGCGCTGCGCGCTTCACCCCACCCAAGAACTTCTAAGGCTCGCAAGCTCGCTAAGAAGTTCTATCCCGCCCCTTCGGGGGCAGGAAATTACGGCCTGAAAATTTTCTTAAACCGATTGACAAAATCATATATTGGGAATTTATTGGCAACCGATTCGGTTGGATGGTGAACAATAAACAAAAAATAACACATTAATTATACTATATTATATTGCACGGATAATTTTTTTACTTTTCTATTGACTTTCTCTCGCGAACCAAATAGAATATGTATGACGACCAACAAAGAAATCGCCAGGTTAAACAAACCAAAAAACTGGGGAGAAAAAACGTCCCCCATGAATTGTCCAAAAAAACCGGCCGTTTATTTTGGACAGGCATGACACAAAGGAAAGAGCGGAAAATGAAAACTTTTACAAAATTTCTTGCGGGAATTCTGGTGCTGTTTTTATCCGTCGGAACGATTCATCGCACCGCGCATGCCGTCTTATGCGCGCCCTATCCCAGTGATGTCGGCATGAGCTGCCTCAATCAACTAGGCGGATGCCTGACGGCCGATGTCTACTGCGATAGCCCTTCTTGCACTGGTTATGTCTGTTCTTGCAATACCTGTTCGGGATCCACTACTAGAACAAGCCAAGGCACGCAAAATACAGGTTCATGTACTTATACCCTATATACCTGCTACTCGCCACCCTGCACCCCAAATTGCACCGGTAAAAACTGCGGCGACGGTGATGGCTGCGGCGGCAAGTGCGTAATGCAGACTTGCGGGACATGCAAGACATGCAATTCATCCGGCGCCTGCGCGAGTGTCAGCGACGGCACCACTTGTAACACGAGCTACGTATGCTGCAACGGGAGTTGTTGCACCAACAGCAGTCAAACCTGCGTCAGCAGTGTTTGCACTACCCCCTGTTCATGCAGTTGCGCGGATGCTAGAACCTCGGCGGGTTCGGCTTGCAGTTCCGCCAGCTGTACCCCGGCGGGACCCGTCTCAAGCGGCCAAAGCATAACCTTAAAGGGTTGTGG
>JGI20166J26741_11815585_pt1 | contig 10087 bp, 5 predicted proteins | sample TergutCu122P5_FD_26741 | JGI IMG/M metagenome (IMG submission 26741) | reverse complement strand
ACTCGGCATTTGTTCCGTAGGTCAGCGCTGCAGTGTGGAGAATGTACCCCAGGATTTGATTTAGGTTTCATTCCAATTTGGTTCTACGTCAACTGCTCTCTAACACATACATACACCCTGCTCTTTAATCTGATTTTTACATCTGGACACCTATTTTGTTGGCCCTGCTCATAAAATTTATCAGAACTCCCTAAGGTTGGCCCCTGGGGGCTGAAACCTATAGGAGTGTGTAGTGTGAATGAAGTCGGATTTTACCGTAAACTAATGCCATCAGTGCACGGCTATGGACAACACACAGTACAAGAATTTTATACGCTAAACACAGGCAAGTTCGCACAATGTCAGTGAAATGAGTGCGATTAGCTGATATCTGGTGCCGTCGTGTATATTTTTATCATATTGTTGGGCTTGCACGATAATCTGTTCAGTAATCATTTCATAACATTCAGGTGTATTGGTGCAGGGCGATTGCATGCCATATCCCGACATCGCACATCCTTATCTCTCCTGCTCGGAAGCCACTGGGTACAGGAATCAGAGCACAGTACATTTCGTGTTGGCGTACAATGAGGATTACGGGGAATTTAGAAATTCGGGGAAAAGTAACTCAAATAATGCAATCCCCCCCGTTTTTTTTAAAAAAGGCAAAGTTCACTCTGTGTTTAATTAAGCTCCACGATATGAACATGTAACAGGGTGGGGTGCTGGGAGAGCTTCACACTTTAATTTGGACAGTTAATAGAGGTGGGTGGTCAGCCTCATGCCCTGACCACTTTACCTTCTGATGACGCGTTCGCAGCTGGAAGCAACACAACAAAGCCGGTCTCGACGCTGTGGAGAAGCGAAAAATCTCTTGCTTCCACCTGGAATGGCTCGGAATCGAACCACACTTCCTCGGTCGTCCAGCCATTAGCCAATTCCACGCAGTTTGTTTAATTCTGTCTTTCATGCATCTCTTGACATTCCGGTGTCTGTCGGTTTGTGACGTGAAGCAACATATGTCTGCGGTCAGGAGCACAGATAGCAGATTTGTTTGGTTATCGGTTATAACTATAGGCAGCAGGGTCCTTTCTGAGAAGCTGACAGTCGGTCAGATACTCAAGAACTCTATCCAACCAGTTAAGGTACACGAAGCTGCGTTACTGTCTTCTCAAAACTCTGCTATTGTCTCTGTCCTGAGCCAGATGAAACCAGTCCACACCCTCCTACCACGGGCGACGCATCCATGTGACAGGCGTAAGCCCACACTGTATTAAAATAATGTCCTAATTTTTTATAACTATTTCGACTTGAGCCTATAGGTAATGTTTCCTGCCATTCGCAGGCCTCCAACCAGAAACCTTTTAGATCACGTCTGTTGCAGTGAATACAGTATAAGAGCAGAAAATACATACAACAAGGCCTTGTTTTACGCCATAACTATGTGCCTGAAAAGGTGCGCGTAAATCAAAACCTCGTAAATCAATAATGATATTCCCATCAGACAAAAAATACATATAGATTAAAATAAACGAGCCAAAGGGCGTTGCACCGAAATTGGGAGGGAGAAGGCGTTGTGTAAGAAGTGGAGTTTATTGCTAAGGAGCGTTAAAGTGAAAAGGCGTAAAACAAGGTGTAGGTTACAAGTAAGCGATTATAACGAAGCGCACATCGTCGTGTTAAAACTTAGGTGTCATTTAATGACTTCCTCTTAGAGCAGGCTACTGCATGTTCCGAGCCGCATTAGTGAGTGCTTGTATCCAGGTGTTCTGCGAGCTGAGTGCGGCACAGGACTATTAAATTCATATTTTAGCGAGCCTGACTAGGAAGATATTCCGTGGGCAAATGGACAGTGTATGTATATGTATATGTATATGTGTGTGTGTGTGTGTACATAAATATATATATATGTCTATACATTGGTTCGACCGTACAGAAACATTATTTTACCTGGCACCTAAAGCTAGTCGCTTGTGCCAGCTCGGTTGATATTCACAAGCGCTCACACGCCAGCTTAGTTTCTGCCTGCTTGTTACTGTGCGCGTTTCATATAGTGCGTGCAAAGAGTACGGAAAGCTAGAGGCAGTGTCATGTATACTCGGTGAACAATTTACAAATACGCGAAAATATTTCAAGAAACAAGATCCATTCTTGAGAGGGAGAGAATACCCAGAAAACAGAGACGCAGGACATCCAATTAAAAAGTCTGTGGTTCGCATTCTCGACGATTCATATCGTGAGGGAAGACTGAATTTGTGAACTTGTACCTTCGTGAGTTGCATATTGGAGAAACAGACAGACAGACAGACAGACAGACAGACAGACACACACACACACACACACACACACACACTTTCTACTTAAGTTAGGGAATACGTCAACTCTCAGAAGAGTAGGTTTTTCACATTACTTCACGAACTGGCTTTGCGTATTTTAATCTTGGTCTGATGTATTATGGTGGGCCCGTTAGCCCAGTCGGTATAGCGACTCGCTACGGGCTGGACGGTCCGGGGTTAGAAACCTGGTGGGGTCGAGATTTTCCGCACCTGTCCAGATCGGTACTGGGGCCCACCCAGCCTCTTATAAAATGGGTACCGCGTGTTTCACAGGGGTAAAGCGGTTGGACCATGGCGCTGAGCGCCCCCTATCTAGCACCGAGGTTAAAGAAAGAGTAGAGCTATACCTCTACTGCCCTCCTGGGTCTTCGTGGCCTGTTCTAGGGTGAACTGTACATTTATGATGTACTATGAGTGCACATGGACTGATTGGGTCCTGTTTTTTCTGAGACTATAAATGAATACCGCTCTTTTCTACACAACACGATATTATTTTTTCAAAAAGTGTTCGATTACGAACGAATGTATGCCATTTCTCAGTAGCATGGTAAAGCACCTCATACAACAAACATTATAGCCTTTTGGCTTCTGCGTATGTTGAGTATTTACCGCGTAATAAATTTTTTATTAAATTATAAACTATTCGAACGTGGCAGAAAATATCATTTTGCACACTTTCATTCAGACTCTCTTTATTGCGAAGGTTAATATTTTACAAGTTATCTCTTGACTTGCCCTTGGATAAGCTGGTCATTTTTCAGAGAACATAAATTAACATCGATGTGTTCAACACATTCACTCACCATTTTTGCAAGTTAATATGATTTTAATTAAATTCTTTTCGTTATTTACAGTGTTTTTGTGACAAAATAAACTACGGACTGTAACCTCCTTCGTTAGATATGAATCCGTGCTGTTTTTACTCGTGAAACAGAATAAAGTGTGTAGTAATCCTTGCACTGAAAATAACCCAAAAGAAAATGTAAGGAATGTATTCTCTGTCTCTTTCTCTCTCCACTGGCTCTAGGGTCCATGCAGGACCTTGGCCTCCTTTAGGATCAATTTTCAGTCGTCTCTTTCCCTAGTTATTTTTCTCCAGCTTTTAACACCCGTTTTCTTCGGATCATTTTCAACCATCTCTTTCTTGACTTTACAGCTGCCCTTCTTCCTTCTGGGATATTCTTAAACACTTTCTTCACATTTCCTTCTTCTGGCATTCTTTCCGCTTGTCCTAACCTTAGTAACCTTTGATTGGTTCACATTGTCCTCACTATTTTTTCTGTTACTGGACCGATTATATCTCTCAGTATTTTCCTTTTACCTTATTTCTAAGGTATTCCCATCGCTTTCGCTAAGTGTCCAGAACTGCGAATCATACATTACTACAGATCTACGAATTATTGTATGTTAAATAGTCAGTACTGTAAGGAATTTAGCCAATGTAGTGTTTTAAATTTCAACTGCAGAAATTCGACGTGCAGATAACAATGTGTTTGTGAGTGTGTGTGTGTGTGTGAGAGTGTGTGTGTGTGTGTGTTTATATGTGTTTGCGCTTGCGTGTGCGTGACGCATGTCTTCGCGTCAAAGGAGAGAATTGGCAGGATCGTATTTAAGCATATGTTAACAAAAATACAGAATATTAACCGTCGTAAACTGAACTGAACCGCGTGGACTGAACTCAGGGCAAATCGGAATATCGGCGGTCGCTGCGGCGAGTGCTGCGCTGTCTGTCTGCCGTCACGCGAAACGGTTTGGTGAAGAGTGTGTGATAGGAGTTGTGAAAAACATTAACTTTCTGAAAAGCAGAACAAACTACTGGGCTAAATGTAAGCTGCAGGGCTCTTGCTTGCGCGTCGAAACAGTTTAGAATACCTTTTATGGAAATTAAATGAATTTATTACGTAATAAAATGCACCAAAGTAATATAAAATCTGTAATTAGTAACTGTGTTGGAAAAACAAGTTTTTATTTCGTCACCGCATATCAATTTCAGAAGAATAGAAATAAACAGAGTACAAAATTCGCCAACAATAGAACATTCATGATCTTTGCAGTACATTATGACCATGGAGTTCTCTTTTATTTAATAAAGTAATATAACCAACACAATACACAGGCACGTAAAATACATATACTATACTCTTATTCTGTACCCCTACATATATACATACTCTAAACAACGGACATTCGTAGGATCACGTGAATGATACTATGGAAATGGCGACACAAATCAGAACAGGACTGAGAATGGGTTCACTGGAAGACTTTCATACGTATATCTCTATAAAAATATGGAAAACTGACTAATGAACTAGCAGGAATCAAGTATAGCCGGCTATTTGAGGTACTATATCAATAAGAAATACGCGACGCATGCGTATACGTCTTACCTGTTAAAGAACAAACCTAAATACGCATGTTCAGTTCGAGGTGAGCAATTGGCGAAAGGTTTTCCTGTTTGCGGAGAATTGGTACGCGGCCAAGAACCCACATACACTGTTATAATCAGGTATGCAATCAACAAATGCAGTAACGCACAGAACTGTTCACTAAAATACACTTAACCACACGTAAGAATAAGCGTTTAGATGCGAGGTCAAATATCCATCATCATCTCAGCAATACATAATCAAGGAACTGGCAGCGGTATTTAATACCTTAAATTGCAGGAACGTCATAATGCAACTATAATTAACATTTATATATATATATATATATGCAAAAATATCTGTTACCCATGGTCGAATATATATTATAACACCCACAATATATATACATATTCTATATATTATATACAAGTATGTGTGTGTGTTTGAAAATTACCAAAGATACGTAATAACCGTTCTAAAAGATATCACAAAATGTTACTAAAAAAGACAATGCTAACCTACTTGAAGATACTTTAATATTTTAGTGATATTAATTTAGGGTACAACGTATTAAGCATGTTCGTTGGTTGTAGCCAATAATGTGAAATCTTCAGACCCGACCAAAATATGCACCGTGTTCCCCCTGAAGATCGCTAAAAGTGGCCGGAACATGCAGGGGTAAATAATAACATTATTTAAAACTATCCATGTTTCGTGCAATAAGACAAGTTACCATACATGTGGTACATCCCAACAACTACAATATAATTAGACACAATGACACACAAACCTCCTACATGTCGGTTTATAATACCTGTCTGAAGATGGCCGAAAAAGGCCGAAACACGCAGGAGGTTTATTACATGTTTGTATATCATTGTATGTAATTATAGCGCAATTGTTGATATATTTATATAATGTATTATTTTCTCCTCTTTTGTGTTTTTGTGTATTGTGTTGGTTATATTATTTTATTAAAGAAGATCTATTACGTTATTTTTCGAATCCGTGCATAGTACCTGGCGCAAATTATGTGGCCCGGTTGCTGATACTTGAATAGGCCTATTGTTAGTGTTGTGAAGTAAATTCTGCGCCGGCACGCTGCTTTGTTTGTATAAACAGTTTCATATTTTTGAACAGAATTTCTGTTTTTCTGTGCTTTTTCTGTTTTTTTTGCTAGGGTCAACAGCTTTTGTGTTGCTGTGCTATTAACGTCTCTTTTGTAGGCTTGTATGTAAAGCTTTTGTAGCGTTTTAACCGTTTTTGGTTACAATGGAGAAAATGGTGGCCCATTCAAGCTTTCTTTTTTGTTCAAAGTGACTTCTGTTGTAAACATTTTATGGGGCCAACTACATGGTGGAAATAATTGCGACAAAATAGTGTCATAATAAAATAGGTGAGGTTTACTTCGAAATCTCAGTACCAAAACGAAGTTTTTTACGTTGTTTATTCCGTGCTTTATGGTATATATTAAAACTCTGGTACAGCATCAAATGCACAATTCTAACAGCGCAATTCTAAGAACGTAGATTATAGAATTGTGCATTTATTGCTGTAGCAGATTTTTAATAACAACGCAATGCTACATTCGTTTCTGTTAGAAGTCACGGCTGTCATGTTTAACATGATTGTGCAAATGTAAATATTATTGACAGCTTGTCTTTTTTCTTATGAATTGGTTTGGACTTATATTGGAGTAATCTGAAGAATTCCGTGAAATTGGAAAATTAGAATGTTATGAGTTTCGTAAAACTGAAAAACCTACGTAAAAATTCAGATAGCACACTTTATACGTAATATCTTTAATTAAATTTCGCAAAACTGGAATAGGTTTTTACTTGCGAAATGTTCTGAAATTCAGTGTACAAAAGCACAATGAACAAACAAAGAAGTTGTCTAATCGAAGCAATTTATTTTCTGGTCTCACATGAGGTTCCGTTCAGAGCACAAAGTGGAGCCCGGGGATAGTGACAGAAGAGGAAACCACGCAAAAGTTCTGCATCTACTGGCGGAAAAGGATAATTTAGATAGAGTAACACCTTCCCAGTGTTTTTCAAGTGATATTGGGAAAGATCCTATTGGTTCCGTTGTTAAGTACCAGTGTGGAAAATTCAAAGTAAGTGGAGATGTGCTGTTTGTTGCAGCAGTTATGGCTGAAACAATTGAAATTTGGAATAAATCTCAAACAATAAGAGCTTTGCGCTTTTTGTCATCAGACGGTGAGATCTGCGCTATATTTGTAAGATTTTGTAATGCCAGTGATGACCGAACTGCTGTTGGTAGGGCGAAACATTTGCTCTGCTACAAGAACGAACTAAACTGTGGGAATAACTCAGTATTTCAGACGAAAGACGTTTGGCGGTTATGGCTGGCCAGCATAATGACTTACAGAAACTTGCCTGAGACAAAGGCCTTTCAACTTTCTTCCTCAGTTGTTATGCTTACAAATTGAATTTTGTCTCAGTTCAGTCCATCCAGCTCATAGCAGCACGTAAAGTATTCTTACAAAAATTTTTTCTTCCGCCTTTGTTAATCCGTATGTACGAAGAGGTCCAGTGTGTTGCAGCTTTGTCAGTTAAAATTTTCTTATTAAGGTTTAAATGACTTTTGCAAAGATGAGTAAAATTTGCACATTAGTCGTCCCCGTGAACAGCAGCAGATACAGCAGCAGCAGAAGCAACAACAACAATAGTAATAATCTTCTTCTTCCCATACAGCGCTACAACCTATGTAAGGTTCTGGCTTGCTCAACTGTTTTCTTCCAACTGTCTCTATCCTGTGCTTTCTTCCAACTGCTTACATTCATACTCCTTATATCTTCCAAAACGTCATCTTCCCAACGTGTTTTAGTTCTTCCAATTGGCCTTTTAGACGTGGGTTTCCATCTCTTAATCTTCTGAATATTATCATCCTTGGCCATGCGTTCAAAATGGCCTAACCAGTTTAATCTTTGTTTTTTTTAATAAACCCAATTATATTCTGTCCTTTTAATATGTCATTGATTTCTTGATTAGTTTTGATCCTCCAGTAGCCATCATCTGATCTCGTAGGACCCAATATTTTCCTCACGAACTTTCTTTCGAAAATCATCAATTTGTTTATCATATTTTCCTTAAGTACCCATGTTTCAGAGACGTAAGTTACTGTTGGGAGAATTAAAATATTATAAAGTTGTAATTTGACGTTTTGGGATATTTATTTTTTCATCCTTTTAACATGCCTAGGTCGTCATAAAGTCATCTGTCCGGAGCTTCCTCTTTGAGCTTTTTTAGCAAGTAGTTTTCCTGTGTGATGGAGCTGGCCTCACGACAAACCCCCAACTTGGAGGACCAGGATTTGTCTAGGGGTTTCTCCCCTAGACGGGTTGCCTTCACCACGGCTAAGGACTCCCGTTTAGCTCCCTCGCAACACTGAGGACGGGGCCCTTAACAGGTGATACCTCCCGGGCCAGGAGGACCTGTAGCTCCCAATGGCAGGGGTGCCACTCCCTGAGGTACGACTGTCTCCAAGAGAGTTCCTACCCGTTACCATCATCATAATAATAACAACTGCTGCTGCTGCTGCTACTACAATAATAATAATAATAATAATAATAATAATAATAAATCAGTAACGGGCTTTATCCCCGCCGGGAGCGATATATCAAAACTCTCAAATAAAGCCCATATACTGGATACATGTTTTTAATCAAATAGCGTAGCACATTTAAGTTGCAACATTCAGAAAGCAGAAGAATGAGAAACTCTTATCAGTGGTCCATTGGCTCGGCATGTTGTCCCACCGTGTTATGGTTGGTACAAAAATACAGTTACATGTTCAAAAATGTTTCCAAGAGTTCAAAGAGCTATTTGGATATGTGTAGTGCAGACAAATAAAACATAATATTCCTTTGACTTATCTTGCGGCTTTCGCATTCTGAATGCAGTAAAATGCTAATTACATTAAATACAGTAATTTATAAAAAATGTCTCACTACGCGCAGTCTGGAAATAGTGATACGAAGAACTGTGAACTACATTACAGCCGGAGAACACATACACCAACAACAGAATGAACGTAGGTGATGGCGCGAAATGCCTTCGAAGGAGATCGTGTACATATGGCATCGCAGTGAATTCATTTGCGTCACTTCCTTATTGTAATATTCATCAAGCCGTCATTTTCTAGAGAGTCAAGCACATTAGACCGTCGATTGGAGTACTGCAGTAATAGAAACCTACGTATATTTTATTGCTATCATATCATGTTGCAGAAATATGCAGCTACAAGTTATATTTATCGACTGTGATTCATTTGCTACGGAGTCCCAAATTGTTGGTAATCGTACACAGTGCAAGTTGACAGCCAACTCACCCCCAATGGGTTTGTCGCCATGTTACGTCATTGTTTATGTCCACTCCACCCTTGCGTGGTCTGAAGGGTCAGAATGAAATTAGGTACGTGAACGTGTTGCCCTTGTTTCCAATCACTCCCAGTTCAGCAGAGGTAGCACGTAGGTACGATAGGGTGTCACACGTTTTTAGCGGGCTGATTAGTTTGTTTGTCTTTGGCAACGTGCAAATCCATAGTGGGTGCTGTCCACCCACTTACACTTCCCTGGCTATGGGCCTAAGACCACGCTTTCCATCTATAGTGCTGTAGATAGTCGATACGGCATTTATAACAACAGAAACAGCCACAATTGTGTTGAGGAAAATCCACAATGCAATCAAATCAGACATCATCAAGTGCAAATGGCCGCGAATATCTGGGCAGATTTTGTTGGAAACTCACTTATATGGCCGTACTCTGCCTGTGTGTTTGAATGCATTTATTTACCACCCGGTTTGGAGCATAATGTTCCAGAGTTGCTTGGAAATATTCCACTGGTAGTGTGCAGGGAAACATGGGGTCGATACGGTAAGGCTCCTGCTCATTTCGGTAGAGATACCCCAGAATACCTGAACGGAATATTTCCCAGACGTTGGATTTGTCGTGGCGGCCCAACTGTCTGGCCGGCTAGTTCTCCGGGCTTAATGCCCGAAGATTTATTTCTGTGAAGCCATCTGACAAAAAATGTGCAAGAAACGCCAATAGGAAAATAAGGGGGGCTACCGGCGCAAATAATCACTGCGTTTGACAGTATCTGCCAGCATACCGGATTGTTCGAGTTGATTCGCCTGTCAATATTTCGAAGCTGCACCTTGCGCATCGAAGTTAGTTGTCGTCATTTTGAGCAACTGCTTTCAGCATTAGCACTTCTTCTGTCTGTGTTTTAACTTCAGTGCCTTGTAAGTACATCCGTAAGTGGTGTGCTGAGATAAGATGTACAAGGTGGTTCAAATATGACCGGGACTGATTTGTGTGTAAACAAGCCGCACTTCGCAGCAGCTGTGCGACCTTGAGAGAGTGAAGCCACAACCT